>JDSF01000161.1_pt1 | contig 47850 bp, 48 predicted proteins | sample 199441 | NCBI WGS metagenome assembly JDSF01 (sample SAMN02592751, study PRJNA231836) | bioreactor metagenome | isolation source: continuous culture bioreactor denitrification-DNRA | place: Germany: Bremen
AACAAAAATCGTTTTTTTTATTGGAATTAACGAAAACTCCACCACCCTTTAACCTTTCTAAATCGAAAGCTGTTGCCATTTTTACTAAAAAAGACTCATTATTCAAATCAAATTATATAAGAGAGTCCGATAAAAGCTATGTAAAAATAACCGATACATTGTATCATGATCTTACTACAAAGGACGTAGATCACGTATTATATAAGGATAATGTATCGACAGAAAACAAAGCGGTTAATAATGTTGTCGGCATTATTAAAGGAAATGATTCTACAAAAGCACTTGTTTTATCTGCTCATTTTGATCATGTAGGCTATGCAGGCGACACCATCTTCCGAGGTGCCGTTGACAATGCCTCAGGTATAGCTATTATGCTTGAGCTAGCTGAACGCCTTAAAAAAAAGTTCACAAAAGAAACCTTTTGAGATGGATATTATTTTTTCAGCCTTTAATGGTGAGGAATTTGGCCTTCTTGGTAGTAAAGCATTCAGTAACGACATTAAAAAACGCTATCAGCACATCTATAATATCAATGTGGACTGTGTTGGAAAAAAAAGATGGCGGAAAGTTATCTACTAATAGTCAACGTGAGGAAACAGGTTTAAATACGGAATTAAAGGAAGCTTTGCTTAAAAGCTTTTCTGAAAGTGATGTGGAGTTAGTGGATGTGCACTATGGTATGAGTGACCATGGCTCTTTTAATGATTTGAATTTCCCTGGTATTACCATTGGGCAATCTGACGTTATGGGTGAAAATGATACGACATCTATTCATACACCAGAAGATACCCTTGATATGATTGATTATGACTATATGAATCATGTTGTAGACGCCATTTACAATTTTATAATCGACCACGATGGTATGATGTTTCAAGCTAACAACGATGTCTCTCTATCCCGTACTCTACTTCTGTCATTCAATGATGACAGTTTATTAAAAGAAGTCGCTTAAACAAATAGAAGCCCCTATAAAGGGGTCTATATAGCAAATAAACAAGGCTGTTTACCTATTGGCTAGTTTTCATTCACTAGCCTATGGTAAGCAGCCTTTTAATTATTCAAACTCAATATGACCTTGTATGATACCGACCCCTTTGAAACGCATACCCTTAGATGGGATACCCATCAGATCATCTTTGTTAATGCACATCTCTAATTTAAAATTAAGACAGTCTATGTGTAATATATATATCTCTTCGTGGGTAATCTTATTTTCTACTACCCGATAATCCAAGATGGTTCCCAAAAGAGAATATTCTGCTTCATGGAGTCCATGGGGAATAAAATACCCTTCTAATATGGTCAATAAATCTTCGTGTTTAGAGCGGTATTGAAATATCTCTTCTGTCTGTTCTGCATCTATTTCCAGCAAAGAGATGGCTTCTTCATCACCGTCTTTGGCCATTTCCAGTAAAGATGCTCGCCATTTTTCCTCTTCTTCCTCCACCATCATATCAACTTCATCTCTATTTATAGGCAATATGACCGCTCCTTCTGTAGAAAAAGCAACTAATCGAAGGCATCGTATATAAGCATCCTTCTCTTCACCAATATCCAAGTAATCCACTAGATTCTGTAGATAGAAGGTCATGGCGTTACCTGTTTTATCATCTTCAAAAAAACCATAGTACTCGTCTTTACCATAATCATCTTCAATTACGTCAATTTCCCCAACATCCATGGTGATTGAACCTTTCTTATAAGGTAACACTGCGGATACTTTTATTTCTTCAAGGTCATCTAGCTCACCACGAATCATGATGCCTAGTTCTTCATGATATTTTTTATGATATTCTTATTTTCATCTTATCCTTACCAAAGTTAGAAATATATTTTTCTGTTGGATGTTGAATAATATCTCTGATTAATTCTTTCATCTGTTCTTTTTTGGAATATCCTTTAAATCCAACTGCACCTAAGTACTTTTCCATTTTAATCACCACTCTTTTTGCTTATAATAAGCCAAATAGAACCATCATGTAGTGCATGCATACCTAACTAGCCATTTGACTTATATTCTCATCATACCCATTAATAACGTCTATATATCTATATCGTAATTGCAGTTAGAACTATAGTATCACTCTATTCTTCAATTGTCTAGCTTTATGAATTAGAAATATATACAAAGAGCCACCTTAACAATACTTAATAGCCTAGGATTCTATGGTAAAATAGTATCCTATTAGCCTTAAGGTATTAACCAAGGTAGCTCTTCATGGTATTATGATTTAAAGTTGTCTTAGTGCTTGTTCAATATCTGCTTTAATGTCCTCTATGTTTTCAATACCCACAGAAAAGCGTATTAAATCAGGTCTTACTCCAGAAGAAATCTGCTCTTCTTCTGTTAACTGACGATGAGTCGTACTTGCTGGATGAAGCATACAAGATCTCGTATCCGCTACATGCACCACAAGTGCAATCATTTTTAAAGAATCAATGAGTTTCTCTCCTGCTACTCTTCCACCCTTCACTCCAAAAGTTAATACACCACTACATCCCAGAGGCAAGTATTTCTTTGTTAGATGATAACTGGGGTGACTCTCTAAACCAGGGTATACCACCCACTCAATCTGATCATGATTCTCTAACCATTTAGCAACAGCTAAGGCATTCTCACTATGACGCTCCATCCTAAGGGGTAATGTCTCTAGCCCTACACTCATCAAAAAAAGCATTAAAAGGACTCATGGTTGAACCCATATCACGTAATAATTGCACTCTTGCTTTGGTAATATATGCTGCTTCCTTAAAATCACTTACATATACCACACCGTGATAACTCTCATCTGGTGTGGTCATCTCTTTGAACTTGCTGTTGGCCCAGTTAAACTTACCACTATCAATAATCATGCCACCAACACTCGTGGCATGACCATCCGTATACTTGGTACAAGAATGAATCACAATATCTGCTCCATGCTCTATTGGACGACAGAGGTAAGGTGTAGCAAACGTATTATCGACAATTAGAGGCAAACCATGGTCATGTGCTAGAGCTGAAAACTTATGGAAATCTAATATGTTTAGTCCAGGGTTACCAATAGTCTCTGCAAACACAGCTTTGGTATTCGGCTGAATATAAGCTTTCAATTCTTCAAGGCTTAATTCAGGGTCTACAAAAGTCACGTCTATACCAAATTTCTTAAATGTTGTCTTTAATAAGGAAAAAGACCCTCCATATAATGTATTTGCTGCCAATAGGTGCTCACCTGCCGTACAGATGGTCATAACAGATATCATGGAAGCTGCTTGCCCAGATGACGTTGCCATAGCACCTACGCCGCCTTCTAGCATAGCCATCTTCTTCTCTAGTGCTTCCACTGTAGGATTACTAATTCTAGTATACATATGTCCAGGCGCTTCTAGATCAAATAACTTAGCCACCTCTTCACACGAATTATATTTATACGTCGTACTCTGATAGATTGGCAAAACTCTAGGCTCCCCATTTCCTGGTTCATAGCCCCCTTGTACCGCTGTTGTTTCTATACGCCATTTATTGTCCATCTAATGACCTCCTTCTTAAGCATGTACCGTCTTTAAATATTGTATATATTATAGATTATAATGCATAAAAATTCAATAATAAGTCCATAGTATTTTCTTTTAATACCATTTTTTACTTTATTACAGTATCTTATTGACCTGTTATAATCAAAAAGTTTTACCCCCATACCATTATTTTTTAATCTATAGGTTTACATCCCCAATTATGTTTGCTAAAATAAAATATAGAATATTGAATACCAATTAGAGAAATGCTAAGGGTACGGACTTATTAGGGGGGGGATTATCCAATGGAAGATATTAATAACTATCAAGAAGTCTCTGAGATTTTAAAAGTACTAGGGCATCCAGTTCGATTATGTATTGTCGATGGATTGCTACGAAATAAAGGATGTAATGTTTCATTCATGCAAAGCTGTCTTAACATACCTCAATCAACAGTCTCCCAGCATCTTGCTAAATTGAAGTCAGCAGGTATTATTGTCGGTGAACGAAACGGGCTTGAAATAAAATACAAAGTGGTTAACCAAATTACCATTGATCTTGTAACATCCTTATTCGCTGAATAAATGACACGAGAAGAAATCATCTCATCACTAATTAAGAAACCTTTCAAAACAAAAAAAAATGGATACTCGCTCTTTTTTATTGTATTTAAGAGCAGAGGTCCATTTTCTTATATGTTACAATTTATATCGTATCTAGCCCTAGATTAATTGACTGGGTTAATGACAGATTTATTGCCCATGTAAGGCTGCAAAGCAACAGGAATATTGACAGAGCCATCTTCATTTAAATTATTTTCTAAGAACGCTATTAACATCCTTGGTGGTGCCACAACCGTATTGTTTAAAGTATGTGCAAAAAAACTTGCCGCTTTCTCCTACAGCACGGATTTTTAATCGACGTGCTTGGGCATCGCCTAGATTAGAACAACTTCCAACTTCGAAGTATTTTTTCTGTCTAGGAGACCAAGCTTCTACATCAATAGACTTCACTTTTAAGTCCGCAAGATCACCTGAACAACATTCTAATGTTCTTACGGGAATATCCATAGAACGTAATAAATCGACTGTGTTTTGCCATAACTTATCAAACCAAACCATACTATCTTCAGGTTTACATACAACAATCATTTCTTGTTTTTCAAATTGATGAATTCGATATACACCTCTTTCTTCTATACCATGAGCTCCTTTCTCTTTTCTAAAACAAGGAGAATAGCTGGTCAAGGCATGTGGTAAAGAAGTTTCTTGTAAAATTGTATCAATGTATTTACCAATCATGGAATGTTCACTGGTTCCGATTAAATAGAGGTCCTCACCTTCGATTTTGTACATCATTGCATCCATTTCAGCAAAACTCATCACACCTGTAACGACATCACTACGAATCATAAAAGGTGGTATACAATAAGTAAAGCCACGATCAATCATAAAATCTCTAGCGTAAGAAATTACGGCAGAGTGAATTCTAGCAATATCTCCCATCAAATAATAAAACCCATTACCGGCAACCTTCCTAGCACTCTCTAAATCAACCCCACTAAATCGATTCATAATATCCATATGGTATGGAATCTCAAAGTCTGGTACGATAGGGTCCCCGAAGCGTTCTACCTCAACATTTTCACTATCATCTTTGCCTATGGGTACACTTGGATCAATGATGTTTGGGATAACCATCATAATTTTATTCACTTGCTCTGCTAATACTCTTTCTTTGTCTTCTAATTCGATTAAGCGATTAGAACTTGAAGCTACTTGTTTTTTGATCTCTTCTGCTTGGTCCTTTTCGCCTTTTGCCATGAAACCACCGATTTGCTTTGAAAGTTTTTTTTCTCTCAGCTCTTAGATTATCAGCTTCTTGTTGTGTTGTCCTTCTTTCAACGTCTAGCGCAATAACTTCATCAACCAACGAAAGCTTACTATCCTGAAATTTGTTTTTTATATTTTGCTTTACGATATCAGGGTTTTCTCTTAAAAAATCTTAAATCTATCATGGTTTACACTCCTTCAAATAATTTTATTTAACTACTATTCATGATGGGAATGGCTAGATAAATACAAAAAAACCCTCCATCCCATTAAATAATGGGACGAAAGGTTAAATCCGCGTTGCCACCCAAATTATTACAATCATCATAATTGTAATCTCTTGTATAGTTTGATAAAGGTTACTAACCTCTGATTTATCACCAGTTGCTCCGGAAGTGGACAGATTGTTTCGCTATATCAGTTTTCACCAACCACTGACTCTCTTAAAAAACTTCTCAATCTTATTTTCCATCTTAGCAATTCTTATATGTCATTCATTATAATATATATCATTTTTTTTATTTCAATGTTTATTTTATTTTTAACTATAATGAGCTTGACAACTTCTGTGGTATAATGCCTATACCATATCTCTCTATATTTCATAAGTATCTACAATAAAGATTTTTTTTATTCTCTAGTAAGTCAATTTCAACCCATTCATCATACTTACCTGATTCATCTTCCAATATACGTATAACGGGTCTAGATGTAAAGCCATTATTCTGTTTAAGAACAATACCTTTACGTCCATCGTTGGTTATAATACCCATACCCGATGGATAAACAGCAATATACTTAATGAAAACATCCACAAGTTCCGCATCAAATAACCGATTCTTATTGGCAATAAGATATTCTATGACCTCATAGATCTTATATGCATCTCGTTGTGAATTTCTTGTAACCATTGCATCAAAAACATTACATATGGAAATAATCTTAGTGGCATTGTTAATTTTATTACCGCTCCACCCAAAAGGATATCCTGAGCCATCCACATTCTCATGATGGGTTAAAATAATAACTTTTGTTATAGAGCTGATCCAAGTAGCCTCGGATAATGCCTCATATCCATAAATAACGTGTTTTTTTTATGATCTCATTTTCTTTTTCAGTAAGTATCTCTGGTTTATTCAATATTTCTTCTGGTATAAGGACTTTACCAAGATCGTGCAATAGAGCTCCAACTGCAATATCCTTGACTTTGTTTTTGTTATACCCTAACTTAATGGCCATTAAAACAGCCAATGCGCATACATTAACTGAATGGGCATATGTATACTCATCTTTTCGGCGTATATCCACTAAATTAACGATAATATTACGTTGTGATAGCACATCATCAACAATATCATGGGCCGCATTTACAATATTGGTTAATTCCAAATGCCCCTGTGTACTATACACCTCTAATACTTTTTTCACTTCTTTTTTACAGTTCTCACGAGTCTTTTCCTCAATAAAATCACCAAGTTCCACACCCTTAGATAGTTCATCCTCAATATATATATAATCTACTCCAAGTTCTCTTAATCTGGTCATATAAGATTTTTTTTATATGAATACCTTTTGATAAGAGAAAGCTACCATTCACTGAATAAACTGGACGAGCTACAATCTCATTTCCTTTTAAATTGTCTATCAGTACTCTTCTCATTAAATCCCACCTATGGAATCATAAAATATGCTTTAGCATAGATCTGCTAACCTCGTTACATCCCTCAAAATGGAGTATAATTGCCCTATTATTATACTCTTGCTAACGAACATATTCTATATTCCTATATATTTTCAACCAAGAAACGTTTTCTATCATTAACGTCTTAATCCTCTGATTGCCTATATTCAGCCAAAAAATATATCTACAAGAAAGTATGCTATTATGCGGTGCATACATTTCAGGCGCTACAGATAAGTATGATCCTTTATTATTAAGATCTACTACTTACCTATACCATAAAAAACATAATCTAAAATTGCATCTTAATCGTATCCTACCAAAATCGACTATAGTCCCTTTTCTATATTGTCTATTTAGGTTTGCAAAAAAACTATGTTTTTATTTTTTTATCATCAATACAATTTGCCCTTTATAATACTGTAGAAACCTACTTTTGATCAAAGTATAATCGATATTATAATATCATTTTTTCCGCATCTCTTCAATTAAAATCAAAATAAATGAATAAAAAGACTTATATTGGCAATGATTATTAATGTACCATTTATTTACAATATTATATTTATGAGGAATTAGGTTTAGTCAATAAGCCTCATGAACATGGTACATCATCTAATACCCCCCCCTCAACCTGCGTTTTATTCCCCCCCCTGAAACGCAGGTTTTTTTTGCTTATAATTAAAACCAAGATTGTTATATATTTAACTATTTTATGATATATTACATACGTAAATAAGTTTACTTATCATAGGGATTATTTAATTCATGGTAAATATACACAATATAATTTATATTAATTTGCCAAAGTAGTGCATTCCTACAGTGTGTATACAGTATTCATCGTTATAATGTATACATATTAGGTAATATATTTGGTTTACGGGATTGACAAATATTTATCAATCTGTTACGATGTTCTCGTCGAAAGATTTCATTATTTTTTTTGAAAGAGTTTGTTAACATTTTAACATAATTTAATTGATGTTGATTGGTAAAAAATAATATAAGATTGTATAAGGAGGTAAACACATGGCTAATCAAAAAGTTACAGAAACAAAAAAAACAGATGTAACAAAAAAAATGGTTGATGACTTAGTATCAAAGGCAAACAAAGCTCTTGAAGCTTATATGAAGCTTGACCAAGAACAAATAGATAACATTATTAAAGAAATGTCTCTTGCTGGTGTAGATAAGCATATGTACCTAGCAAAATTAGCTGTAGAAGAAACTGGTAGAGGTGTTTATGAAGATAAAATAACAAAGAACCTCTTCGCAACAGAATATATTTATCACAGTATTAAATATGAAAAAACGGTTGGTGTCATTGATAAGAATGAAGAAGAGGATTACATGGAGGTTGCTGAACCCGTTGGTGTTGTTGCTGGTGTAACACCTGTTACAAACCCTACTTCAACAACTATGTTCAAAGCAATCATCTCTACTAAAACTAGAAATCCTATTATCTTTGCTTTCCATCCCTCAGCACAGAAGTGTTCTTCTGAATCTGCTAAAGTATTAAGAGATGCTGCTGTTAAAGCTGGCGCGCCAGAAGATTGTATCCAATGGATTGAAGTACCTTCTTTGGAAGCTACTAGCGCATTAATGAACCATCCAGGTGTTGCTTTAATTCTTGCTACTGGTGGATCAGGAATGGTTAAAGCTGCTTATTCAACAGGAAAACCTGCACTGGGTGTTGGACCTGGTAATGTACCATGCTTCATTGAAAAAACAGCTAATATTGAACGTTCAGCTACAGATTTAATTTTGTCCAAAGCATTTGACTACGGTATGATTTGTGCATCTGAGCAAGCTGCAATTATTGAAGAACCGATCTATAAAGAATTTACAGATTATATGAAGAAGCACCACTGCTATTTTACGACAAAAGCGGAAACTAAGCGTGTGGAAGGTGTTGTCATGAATCTTGAAAAAGGCATGGTTAACGCAGCTATCGTTGGTAAGTCCCCAGTAGAAATTGCAAAATTAGCAGGTATTGATATACCAGATGATACAAAAATCCTTTGCTGTGAAATAGGTGGCGTAGGCGATAAGTATCCATTATCAAAAGAAAAATTATCACCTGTATTAGCTATTATTAAGGCTAAAAACGTAGATGAAGGTATTGCTTTAAGTGAAAAAATGGTTGAAATCGGTGGACTTGGTCACTCATCAGTTGTTCATTCTAACGACGATGATGTTATCACAGCATTCTCCAATCGCTTAAAGACTGGACGAATAATCATTAACTCACCTTCCACTCACGGTGCCATTGGTGATATTTATAATACAAACATGCCATCACTTACATTAGGTTGTGGTTCCTACGGTAAAAACTCTACAACCTCTAATGTAACAGCTATTAACCTTATTAATAAGAAAAGGGTGGCGATTCGAAGAGTGAACATGCAATGGTTTAAGATTCCAGAGAAGATTTATTTTGAGCCTGGCTCAGTGCAATACCTAAGCAAAATGCCTAACATTACAAAAGCTTTTATTGTAACAGATCCTTACATGGTTAAACTTGGCTATGTAGACAAAGTATTATATCATTTAAGAAATAGACATGGTTATGTACACTGTGAAATCTTCAGTGACGTTGAACCTGACCCAAGTATTGAAACTGTTAAAAAGGGTGCAGAAATGATGCGAAACTTTGATCCAGACGTTATCATTGCACTTGGTGGAGGTTCTCCAATGGATGCTGCTAAAGGTATGTGGTTATTCTATGAACATCCAGAAGCACGCTTCAGTGATATGGCTCTTAAATTCATGGATATTAGGAAACGTGTATACAAATTCCCAGCTATGGGTAAAAAATCTAAGTTTGTTGCAATCCCAACAACTTCAGGTACAGGTTCTGAGGTAACATCATTCGCTGTTATCACAGATAAGAAAAAAAGGCATTAAATACCCATTAGCAGATTATGAGTTAACACCTGATGTAGCTATTATTGATCCAGATTTTGTTATGTCAGTACCAGCCAGAGTAACAGCTAATACTGGACTTGACGTATTAACACACGCTATTGAAGCATTTGTATCCGTACTTGCTTCTGATTATACCGATGCACTTGCTATGAAAGCCATAGAACTTGTATTCAAATATCTTCCTAGAGCATATAAGGATGGTAATGATGCTGTGGCAAGAGAGAAAATGCATAATGCTTCTTGTATTGCAGGTATGGCATTTACCAATGCATTCTTAGGTATCAACCACTCACTTGCTCATAAACTAGGTGGAGAGTTCCATGTACCTCATGGAGCTGCCAATGCCATTCTATTACCACACGTAATCGAATACAACGGTTCCACCACACCAACAAAATTTGCTTCATTCCCTAAATACGAGAAATTTATTGCTCCAGATAAATATACTGAAATAGCTAGACATGTTGGATTGCCTTGTAGCACACCAGAAGAAGGCGTGAAATCATTGGCTGACGCTGTTCGTTCACTTATGAAAGAATTAGATATGCCTATGACAATCAAAGCATGTGATATCGATGAAAAAGTATATCTAAGCAAGCTTGAATACCTTGCTGATAAAGCATTTGAAGATCAGTGTACACCAGCAAATCCAAGAATGCCATTGATCAAAGAGCTTGTCGACTTATACAAAAAAAGCTTACTACGGAAAATAATTATATAAAGCCTATCAAAAAAGAAGGGTCGCCATTTCCCTTCTTTTTTGTTGTTCGCTACACTTTTCTTGTATCCTATATTCATGACTTAATGATTCATATATGTATATACATATATCATATGGATTCATTCAAAATAAACTTATTGATAACCTCAGCCACAGCATGTTCATGATTTGTCGACTCTGTTACATAATTAGCAATACCCTTTACTTCTTCCCGGGCATTTTGAACAGCTACCCCGATACCTGCGTATTCGATCATATATATGTCATTCATGCTATCACCTACAGCTATAATTTCATCTTGATTAATCTGGAGGTAATCCGCTAAATATGCAAGGGCAAGTCCTTTATTAGCCTCTATATTAATAATTTCCAGGTATGTAGGCTTGGAGAAGAAAACGTGAATCTTATCTTGATACTTCTTTTGAATTTGTTTTTGAATTTGTTCTAAAACTTGTATATCATCACAATTATATAATAATTTGATAGTATCTTGATATACCATAAGATCATCAACAATTGTAGCTTTTATCTTGCTCTGTATCTCATAGGTTTTTGTTCTAGGTGTATACTTTTCAACAATCGTATCATTGTCTCTATAGAGTTGAATATCCACACCATAACGCCTTCCAATTTCAATAAAATCATGTAAAATCTGTCCTTCAATAGGTTTATAAAATATCTTATCATTCAGTCCGTTATTAATGATGGCACCGTTATACGAAATATAGTAATCTTTATCTGTCTGTAAACCAATTTCCTTCATCACTCGAACAATGGATTGACTTACCCGTCCAGAACAAATCGTAATCACAGTGCCTGATTCATGTGCCTCTTTTAATGCTTTTATATTATCCTCAGATACCACTAAATGGTTATTAAGCAGTGTATCGTCTAGATCCAAAACAATCATCTTGTATTTCAAAAAAAAGCCCTCACTTTCAAATAATCTGCTGTATTTTCTACTATTAATAATCTCTTCAATTTCATTAAATGTTTTACCCTTTGCATTAATCATTAGAACATTATTCGTCATTTCAGTATTGTACATATCATTATTCAATATTTCATTATATAAACCTTTATAGGATGAACTTGCGTAAATATAGATATCATGAGCATTTGTTGGTGAACCATTAAGTACATGATATCCTCTACCCTTTAAATAATCATAGAGATTATCCAGTCCTGTCTGCACGAAAATAGTCATAAGATAACACCTCCTAATAATACTATTAGTATTACCAGGACATGCTAAATTATGATAGATTTTGCTGTATTTTTACATCTAAATCTATGACATTAATATCACCCTTATTATGATTAAGCACCCAAAGTAAGAATGACTAAATTTGCAAGCTATAGTATGTCCTAAAAGATGCGCGTAATATCTTTTAGCAAAAGTCCTACCGAACTACTTTTATGTGTAATCATGTTATTGCTTCATAGCTTGGTCTAACGCTTCTTTCTCCTCTTTTGAAAGAGTTTTATCGCATTTCCCTTGTATAACTTGCTTTACATATGTATAACATCCTTCACGACTATGAATACCATTAATTAATAACCCTGTGTTCTTTTGATTAATAAGGGCAAGAACAAAACTCACTTCTCCGCCCATTTGCTCAAATGCATTGTATTTTATTAAAGAAACTTTCTCAATTGATAATTGTACATGCTTCTCTATTTCTTCCATGTCAAGGCGCTGTTTATACTGGTTATTCTTTAACTGATCAATATCTTCAATATTACTCTTTAGCACATCTTCTATACTAAAATCTTCTTTGACATGCATGAATTTGTAGTACTTTTTCTTCCACTTTCTAGCCTTAAGAGCGTTAACAATAACACATAGAAACATCACTAAACTAAATCCACATAATCCTAATATGATGCTTGGTGTGTTATCCGCGATAAATTCATTTACCATATCCATTTAAAAAACTACCTTCCTTTATATTCTAATAAAAATCATTTTTGCTACCTGAGTAGCTTGCATTGTATATAATATAGCCTTATGGCTCAACATCTAAAATCATGGTAAATACACCAAGTTCTGAATGGACTCATTCAAACGATTTAAGAACACTATATAGTGTTCTTCTTAATGGTACCTATAAGTTCAATAAGTCGTTCTAAATCCTCTCCTGAATAATATTCAATCTCTATTTTACCTTTTTTCTTACTCTTTCGATGTATATTAACTTTCGTCCCAAATATCTCTTTGAATTGATCCTCTACTTCTTTATAAATTGGTGTCAATTCATCTTCAGCGCTATTTTTTTTCTTTTCTACCTTAGGGTTAAGGATACTTTTGATAAGTTTTTCTGTTTCTCTAACACTCAGATTCTCATCAAATATTTGATTTGCAAGCTGATACTGCTCTTCTCCGTCTTTTAGAGCTAACAAAGCTCTTGCGTGACCACTTGAAACCATCTCATCCACAATCATGTTTTGAACCCTTTCATCTAAGTTCAATAAGCGCATGGAATTAGCGATTGCAGAACGACTTTTTGAAACCTTTTCTGCTACATCATCTTGCTTCAATTTAAAATCGTTAATTAAGCGTTTAAAAGCAATAGCTTCCTCTATTGGATTTAAGTTCTCCCTTTGGATATTTTCAATAAGGGACACCTCTAATATCTCCCTAGGTGTATAGCCTTTTAGAATGGCAGGTACTTCTTTTAAACCAGCCAGTTTTGCTGCTCGCCAACGTCTTTCTCCGGCTACAATTTCATAAAAGTTCTCTTTTTTAATAACAATCAGCGGTTGAATAACACCATATTGTTTAATAGAATCAGCCAATTCCTGCAATAAATCTTCATCAAACTTTTTTCTAGGTTGCTCTTTGTTAGGTCCAACATCTTTTATCTTTAACTTCATAACCCCTTTTTTATTATCACTGATTTCTTGCTCTAAATCATCTGTAATTAAGGCTGATAAACCTTTTCCTAACCCTCTTTTTGTAGCCATATCTATACTTCCTTCCTATTAATGACTTCATCTGCTAATAAGCGATAACTCTCTGCTCCCTTTGAATTCGTATCATAGATATTAATAGGTAATCCATGACTTGGTGCTTCCCCAAGACGAACATTTCTAGGTATAATTGTTTTGTATATATTAGTTCGTTTTAATTCTCTCTTCACTTCATCTACCACTTGTAATGATAGATTTGTACGGGCATCATACATGGTAAAGACTACCCCCTCTATTTCTAGATTGGGATTTAATCTTTTTTTAACAAGATTAATGGTGTACATAAGTTGGGATAACCCCTCTAACGCAAAAAAACTCACATTGAATAGGCACAAGAACTGTATCAGCTGTAGTCAATGCATTAACTGTTAATGTGCTTAGTGATGGTGGGCAATCTATAATAACATAATCGTAATTATCTTTTATTTCATCTATGTACCGTTTTAATATAAAACTATTATCCTCCATCTGAACCAACTCAATCTCTGCTCCAGCTAGGTCTACATCTGCAGGAATAAGAGATATATTCTTAAAAACATTTTTGATGATACACTTTTTTAGTTATAGCTTGTCCGAGCATTAGCTCATATACCGTGTTTTTTAGTTTTTTTCTTGTCTATACCTAAACCTCGTGTTGTATTCCCTTGAGGGTCAATATCGATAGTTAGTACTTTTTTCCCTTTTTCAGCCAAACAAGCTGATAAATTAACGGTAGTCGTTGTTTTGCCAACACCACCTTTTTGATTGGCAACTGCTATAAGTCTTGCCATTTTTTCCCCTTCTTTCAACTTTCATTTTAATTCATTATATCATATTCTATTTTTTGAATCTATGGTTTTTTAACTTATCCTCTAGAAACTCTATCTTTTCTAGTTATTATGCCTTATTATTCTCCAATAATGTTTCACGTGAAACAATATTAATCAAATCTCCCTTGAATGTTTCACGTGAAACATTTTCAAATGCGTTGCTACTATACTTATTGTTTCACGTGAAACATTTTTCTGATTTATACATGATAACTTTTTGATTAAACCAGGAAACTGTGAACCAAATATTCTCATATATTATTCGGCGCTACACTTTCATCCAAAAAACTACCATTTTATGTTAAACAGCATAATACATAAAAATTCATATATTACTTAAAGGAATCAACCTATAAAATCAAAGCAGATACATTATTTTAACTAAATAGATGTAACAAATGTTTAGTTTAATATATATAGCCTCAATTCAAGACTAATTACTCTACCTATCCCATCTATTTTTACGGATACAACCTATTGCAACACGTTATGGAACATATAACTCTAACCATACTAAAGCCTCTTATAAGGAACGTATCTCATTAAGTAAAAGTAACAAATTAACACCAAAGCAGCATTCTATCTTCACCTGCTATTTATTACTACTAACAATGATGAAATCAACACCTGTTTTTTACTAGAATCTACTACTAAAGCCTTCTGACCCTTAACTACTTAAAACTACCCATAGCCCCTTCATTAACCCCAGTAGGTGAATAGGTATGGAAAAACAGTGATTTTTAAATAATCGTTAGAAAATCTTAGAGAATGGAAAGATTGATTTCGTTAAGAAACTTAAGTGTTTGAGCCCTAGCGAGCTTTAAGTTTTAGGAATCTATCTTGGAATGAACTTAGTTTTTCTTCGATTATTTAATATGAACTGTTTTTCCATACCTATTTACCTACGGATGTCTTGCATAAACATTTAGACCTCACTAAATCTTTTTTATAAATGATCATGCTAAGCACTATTATGCCTAGAAAATAAACCAATTTTAGTTAATTAGTTCAAAAATGACTTCATCCCATTACCCATTACGTCATCTTTAAAAAAGACGGTTATTTTACATTCCGGATTTAGACTTTTCTTCACGTAAAATATAGTGACTACATTCTCCTAATTTTTTAGATACTGACAACTTTCCTTAACTAGAGCAAAAGTGACTACGTCATGTAAAAGATTACAAAAAAAATAGAAAGTATGACTTTCTCATACCACAAAAAAAAGAAGTCCCGCATACTCTACGAAACTTCTCTTAATAATCTCAACAATCAATAACACACTACTTTATAAAATTTAGTGATAAGTACTCACCATCTCATTTACATTTTTTCTGGAGCTTTAACACCGATTAGACCTAAAGCAGTTTCAATAACATCCTTAACTGTTTTTACTACAACTAATCTAGCATTACGTAAAGCCATATCATCTACAATAATTTTATTATTATGGTAGAAACTGTTAAACTCTTGAGAAAGATCAACAACATACCTAGAAATAAACGATGGCTCTAGCTTCTCAGCAGCTAATCGTATAACACTTGGGAACCGTTGTAACGTCTTAACAACCTGGAAAGTTAAGTCATCCGTTAATAATGCATAATCCACATCCGCACTAACTTCCATATCTTTCACTTTTCGTAGCACACTTGAAGCTCGAGCATAAGTATACTGCACATAAGGTCCTGTTTCTCCCTCAAAGTTTAGTACTTTATCCCATGAGAAAACAACATCCTTAATTCGGTTATTGTATAGATCATTAAAGACAATAGCTCCTATCCCAACAGCCTTGGCCACATCTTCTTTATTTTCTAAATCTGGATTCTTATCTTCTATAACTTGTCGTGTTTTATCAATGGATTCATTTAACAATTCTTCTAAGTATATGACCTTGCCTTTTCTAGATGACAACTTCCCTGATTCCATACTGACTAACCCGTAAGGTACATGAACAAGTTTATCTGCCCAATCAAAGCCCATTTTTTTAATGACTTTAAACCATTGAGCAAAATGTAAGTTTTGGTCGAATGCCGTCACATAAATACATTTTTCAAAATCATATGTTTCTTTACGATAGATAGCAGCAGTAATATCTCTTGTTGCATATAAAGTACTACCATCTTTCTTTGTAATGAGGCAAGGTGGCATATTCTCATCCTCAAGTGTAACAATCTTAGCTCCATCACTTACTTCTATTAATCCTTTATCTTCAATGGATACTATAACAGGTTCCATCTTATCATTATAGAAGCTCTCTCCAGCATAAGAATCAAATTCTATATCCAACATCTTATATACACGTTTAAATTCTTTTAAACTAATTTCTTTGAACCACTGCCATAAAGCTAGAGCTTCTTCATTTCCATTTTCCATCTTGGTAAACCAAGCTCTTGCGTCGTCATCTAAAGATGGGTTTTTCTCAGCTTCATCATGGAATTTAACATATATTTTTATCAGTTCATTAATACCATTCTTTTCAATGTCTTCTTTTGAACCCCATAGTTTGTATGCAACAATTAATTTCCCAAATTGGGTTCCCCAATCACCTAAGTGATTAATACCTTCACACTTATACCCTAATTGTTCAAAAAATCTTATATAGAGCATTGCCAATAATGGTTGTTCTAAGATGACCAATATGAAACGGTTTTGCAATATTAGGTGAAGAGTAATCGAGAACGATTGTCTTTCCTATACCATCTTCCATTTTTTTTACATAATTCATCACTACCTGCACTCAGTACTTGTTTAACATATTTTTCCTTGTTAACATAAAAGTTCACATACGCACCAATAATTTTAATATTTGATACATATTCCGATTCACTAATTTTTTTCTCCTATATCACTAGCAATCATATTAGGAGCTTTTCTAAAAAACTTTTGCAAGCCTAAAACATGGGAATGCATAATCTCCCATTTCCGTATTAGAAGGAATTTCAATCATTTCTTCAATTTCAACGGTTGATAATTCGGATATAGCACCTGATAATAGATCCACAATTATTTTTTTTAAATTCCATAAAACAGACTTCCTTTCGTAACTTATTATATACTTATAGATAGTATTAAATACATAGCATTTTTTTTATAAACCATAAAATCATTATCCTATATACCATCATTTTTTTTATTATCAAAAAACTCTCGCCTAAGTGACGAGAGTTTTTTACATCAATCATTAAAAATTATACATGAAATGTATCTATTTGTCTAGTATAAGTAAGGATTAATAATGATCCGTTATGTATTTTTTAAAATATATCAACTATGTTATTCTTAATAGCAAAAACAGCTGCTTGTGTACGGTCGGACACATTAATTTTCTTAAATATATTGGATACATGGTTTTTAACTGTTTTCTCGCTAATACATAAGTTATGTGCAATCTCTTTGTTAAGCATACCTTCTGTTATAAGCTTAAGTACTTCTATCTCACGTTTTGTTAACTTGTTAAAGCCCATCTCTTTTTCTTCCTTGGTGTTATTCATACGTTTAAAGAGCAAAGATGCCATATTGGGTTGAATATAAGATTCACCATTATATATTGTTCGAATAGCTTTAATAAGAACATCTGATTCTGAATCCTTTAACACATACCCTTGAACACCAATCTCGAAAGCTTTATAAAGATATTCTACCTCATTATGAATCGTTAAGAGTAAGGTCTTGGTAACAATGTTATTTTCATTCAGGTATTTTAGCACCTCTAACCCGTTCATTCTTGGCATATTAATATCCAGTAACACCACATCAGGGTTACATTCAACAATCTTCTTAACTGCCTCTAATCCATTTCCTGCTTGATCAATGACTTCTATGTCGTCCTCTAACTCTATTAACTGCTTTAAGCCTTCTCTAACCATTGAATGATCATCTGCAATAAGTATTTTTTTTATACTACTCATGAATATCCTCCTTACTTTCTAAAATAGGTATTTGAACATGAATTTCTGTACCTATTCCTATTTCTGATTTTAGCTTATACTGTCCCATCAATAAATGGGATCTCTCTCTCATCATTGAAATTCCAAAGCCTCGGTTGTTTTCCATATTTAGCTTAACGTTATTTATGTCAAATCCATCTCCATCATCATTGATCTTCAATTCAATAAATTCAGGATTATAGAATAATTTTATTGTCACATTTAGGGCATTCGAATATTTATTAGCATTATTAAGCGCTTCTTGGACAATTCGATAAAGAGTTAGTGAGATGATTGAATTAACGTCGTCTTCCATATTCAATACTTCAAAGAATATATTAAAATTTACTTCATTTCTTATTTTATCAATATAGCGTTCCAATGTTGGAACCAGTCCTAAATCATCTAAAGCCATTGGACGTAAATTGTAAATCATTCTTCTTGTTTCATCAATGGTTGTCCGAATAATAGCTTTCAATGATTGTAGTTCCAATCTTGTCCGTTCTATATCTTTATCAAGTAACTTTATACATAATTCTGTTTTTAAAATTAAGTTGGATAAATTCTGAGATGGTCCATCATGCATTTCACGAGATATACGAGCTCTTTCCTCTTCTTGGGCCTTAATGACTTTTAATCCCCATATTTCTTTTGAGTTGATACTGTTCGTATCATTATTAATTTCATTTAGTTCCCCTGATAGGATGCCATAAGCAAAATCAAAATTACTACTTATATAATCGGACTTTTCAGCCAATTGCCTAATAGTTTTCAGTTCATTTTCTAAACAATTTCGCTTATTAACAATATTCATCTCACGTTCATACTCAATGGATAATTGTTTACGAATATCTTCTGTCTCTTTATATACGGATTTCATTTCATCTTCCGTATAAAGCTGATAGTTTTTATTAACTGTCAATAATTTTGTTTTACTAATACTTAGTTTCTTTTCTAATCGCTCAACGTGCTGCATCATATCATCTGTATCATCTTTAAGAACAAGAAACTGGTCCTCCAATTCTACATATTTTTTTATTTATGTAAGAACTGATTTCAATAATTTCCTTATTTCGCTCTTTTATGATTTCTTTCGTCTCATCTGCGATTCGATTTAACTTTTTTAATTATATCTTCATACATATTATCAAGCACCTTATTGACAAAATATAACACTTTCTTTCAGTCATATTATTATATCATTAAAGTATATTATAATACAAGCAAATTACGCATATTAGTACTATCTTAGGAGTCAAATAATACGCCAAAATAACAAATATAATTTATATAAATTGATGTATTTTTCTAAATTATGACATTATTTTTTGTTAATATTTAACTATTATGGTATAAATTACATACATATAATCATTATTTGCATTCAATTTATGCTATATATTTATAACCTTTTTTTATAAATTCTTCATTAAGCTATTGAATTTTTCATCACTTTACTACATAATAGATAGTAGACGGTAATACCCATGTTACTAATCATATAGTTCTATTCCTAACAAAAAATAACTTTTGCTACAATGAAAGGAATAAACGACTTGACAAAATATATTATATGCTAAAACATCAATAAATGAATAGTTCTTTGATAATAGATGTATTTTATTATTATACGCTGTTATCCTATTTACTAATAACCTACCATTCATGGAATCATTTTTATCATAGAAGGGAGATAAATTTGTGAAAAAGCAAACGAGGAATTTATTTTATTGCTTATTATCCATAATTACAATAATCATTATTAATAAAGTTATTTTTATTATATCGACCATAAATAATAAACTACAATCTTGTAATAGTTACTACTATCAATGGAAATTTGGAAAGATATTTTATACAATTCAAGGGGAAGGTCCTCCCATTCTTCTTGTTCATAGCTTTTATCGGGGGAGCTCAGAGCGTGAATATAAGCGGTTAATCAAACATCTATCTACGAAACATACTGTATATACTGTTGATTTAATTGGATTCGGACGTTCTGATAAGCCTAAGATTACGTATACCGCTTTTTTTATATGTACAATTAATCTCCGATTTTATTAACGAAGTGATAAAAGAAAAGACAGATGTCATTGCTTCCTCATCAAGTTCAGCTTATGTAACCATGGCATGTTATCAAAAACCAGATATTTTTAATAAGTTATTATTCATTAGTCCAACATCCTTAGCAACCTTACATCGTAATCCTGGCAAGCGTGACAAAGTCCTCAAATATATACTTGAATCACCTATTATAGGAACGACTATCTATAATATTGCTTGTTCAAAATCTATGTTAAAAGCTAAATTTAAAAAAGATTTATATCATAGCAAAAGAAATATTAGTTCTAAAATTGTAGATTTATATCATGAAGCTAGCCACCTACAAGGTGCTAACAATAAATTTTTATACGCATCACAGTGTTGTAAATACCTCAATGTCTCCACTAGGGACGCCTTAGCAAGTATTAATAATAGTATTTATATTATCATGGGTGATACCCCTGGTGTAGATGAAGTACTTGATAACTATTTGGCTACTAACCCCGCTATCGAATACTCCCGTCTAAATGACGCTAAGGAATTACCTCACTTAGAGCAACCGGCAGAGGTCATCGATATCTGTCGTATCTATTTTGATCATCAGAATTAAAAGGCGCCCTAGGGGTGCCTTTTTTGCATATTCATTTATCACTAGCTTTAAAAAAGGCATTAGACTCGTGTTATTATCAATTACTTACTAAATTTCAAACTAATATCCAGAGCTTTCACGGAATGGGTAATTAAACCCACTGAAATGACCTGTATACCCGTATGAGCAATGTCTTTAACTGTTTTATCAGTTATATTACCAGAGGCTTCTAATATAGCCTGACCATCCGTAATGGATACTGCTTCTTTCATTTGCTTAGTTGTCATATTATCCAACATAATAATATCTGCTTTCGCTTCAAGAGCTTCCTGTAATTGATCCAAGTTTTCTACTTCTACTTCCACTTTCATGGTATGTGGAATATTTGCTTGAGCCTTTTCAACAGCCTTTTTTATACTGCCTACAGCATGAATATGGTTATCCTTAATCATAACCGCATCGGATAGGTTAAATCGATGATTATATCCCCCACCTACTCTTACAGCATATTTTTCTAAATCACGTAACCCTGGTGTTGTTTTTCTTGTATCTACAATGCGAACAGGTATTCCTTCTGTTTCCCTAACTAAATCATTTGTCATAGTTGCTATTCCAGAAAGTCTTTGTATGATATTTAATGCTGTTCTTTCAGCTTTAAGGATGGCTTTTGTCTGACCAGAAATCTCCCCTAGTACGTCACCTATTTGTACATAGTCACCATCGTTTTTATAGAAAATGATTTCAATAGTACCGTTTAATAACTTAAATACCCGCTGGAATATTTCACACCCTGCAATAACACCTTTTTCTTTAGCAATTAACTTTGCCTTACTTATTTGTTCATTCGTGATTAATATGTCCGTGGTGATATCCCCATAATTCATATCTTCTTTCAGAGCTAATAGAATGACGTCATCTATCTTTTGCTGTAAAATCATATCCTTTCCTCCTTAAATGTTGTTTTATGTATTAAGTCATCTTTTGTCATTTCATTCATTACGAAAATAGCATTTACTTTTTCTATTTCCTTTGTGGTGAGGTGATTGGTTTTTTGGGCTTCTGATATCAATTTAATAAGCTTTTTATTCAAATACGTTACCTGTTCTACTGTTCGATCTATACTAAAATACTGATTCATCCAATTAGAAATCGTCTGTTCCTTTTCCTCTATTTTGATGCCCCATTGATGAACATGAATGTTTATATCATTTACTTCTTTTTTTTTCTTTAGTCCATTGTTTCGCTATATGTGTTGCAATGCGTTTCCCAAATACAATAGCTTCTAAGAGAGAATTGCTTGCCAATCTATTTTTCCCATGCACTCCTGTACAAGAGCACTCTCCACATGCATATAAGCCATTAATGGACGTTTGTCCATCTACATTCACTTTGATGCCCCCCATGAGATAATGCATTTTAGGTGCCACTGGTATGTAATCTGTTGCCATATTTATATCCTTATTTTTTAAGAAATGAAAGATTGTTGGAAACCTTTTTTGAAGATGTTCTTCCCCCAAGTGGGTTATGTCTAGGTATACATAGGGTTTGATCTGATTTTTTATTTCTTCATTAATCATGGTTGATACAATATCTCTTGGTGCTAATTCCTTCATGGGATGAACCCTTTCCATAAAGCGTTCACCTTTTTTCATTATAAAGTAATGCCCCCCCCTCACCTCTGACTGCTTCTGAAATAAGGAAACTTTGCTTTTGGTTACCTCTTTGATCATAAAATACAGTTGGATGGAATTGAATATATGACATATTACTTACACATCCATTAGCTCTTAATACCATAGCTATACCATCACCTTGAATACCTTTTGCATTAGTCGTATGGGGATATAAATGGCCAATACCGCCTGCGTTGACTACAATATACTTGGAAAATATAACTGAAGGTATATTTTCCTCCATGATGAGCAGACCCACACTTTTATGATTATGGGTGAGTATATCTACCGCAAATCTATTTTCTAAGAGACGAATATTTTCTTGTTCTTGGACTCTACTATATAAAACTTCCATAATAGACTTACCAGTATAGTCTCCTGACCGTATAATTCTTGGTGTACTATGGGCACCTTCTTTAGCGAAGAGAAACTGACCTTTATGATTTTTATCAAAAGAGACACCTAATCGTTCAAGCTCCATTATATTTTCCTTTGCTCCATTTATCATAGTCCATACAGCCCTAGTATCTGACTCTTCTTTTCCACATAACATTGTATCATTGAAGAATTCTTGGTTAGTGCCTTCACCAAAAGAGCTGGATACGCCTCCCTGAGCTAAATAGGAATTCGTTTCTTTATAAGACCCTTTTGACACAATCATGACATCCATATGGGATGGTAACATTAATGCAGTGTATAAGCCTGCTATTCCACATCCTATAATCACTACATCTGCATATTTCTTTTGCATATCAGCCGTATCAAATGGTATAACATAATTTCTCATCTTCTCACCTACTATCTACAATGAAATCATTTTTTTTCAAAGCTCTATATGCTTTCTGTCTAATGATCGGATCAACCTCTATGGTATATCTTTCATTTTCTAATGCATCTTTTACATCCTCAAGGGATGTTTTCTTCATGTTGAGACAGGTTAAACGGTCTGATAATGGAATAAAATCTTTATGTGGGTTTTGTTTTTTAAGAGAATATAATATGCCTTTCTCTGTTCCAACTATTATTTTTTTTATCTTTCAGCTCACCAGCTTTTTTTATTATTTGTGCTGTACTTCCAACAAAATCAGCATGATTAACAATCTGCGGTCTACATTCCGGATGCACAAGTATGGGAGCATCCGGATATTTTTTCTTTTATATGTACGAGGTTTTCATACCTTAATTGATGATGCACAATACAATATCCCTGCCACAAGATTATTTCTTTATCTTTTACTTGACTCGCTACATATGAACCTAAGTTTTGATCTGGTACAAATAAAATCTGCTTTGCATCTATACTTTTTTATAACAGCTACTGCATTTGATGAGGTACAACATATATCACTTTCTGCTTTTACCTCTGCTGAAGAATTTACATAACAAACGACTTTTGCATTTGGATATTCCTTTTTTCACTTTACGTAATTGTTTTGCTGTTACCATATCTGCCATTGGACAGCCGGCTTCTATAACAGGAAGTATTACTTTTTTTTCTGGTGAAAGTATTTTAGCTGTCTCAGCCATAAACTTAACACCACAAAATATAATCCTATCTTCTTTTATATCCATTGCAATTTTTGATAACGCTAATGAATCACCTACAAAATCTGAAACCTCTTGTATAGCGTCCATTTGATAGTGATGTGCTAATACAATTGCGTTTTTTTTCTTTCTTCAACCTTATTATTTCAGATTGTAAATTCTCTGTCATTATATTCACCTTTAACCCTCCATTCCTATAATCACTATCCTATGCACTCTATCCTTTCTGTATATGTTCTATTATTTAATATGAATCCTATACAGAATACCTCGTTTAGTACATATATAAGTAGTCTAAAACATTGTCCTACCCTTCTTGATAGACAGGGCATGTATACTTATACTTAAGATTAAGACAGATAAAAATTAAGGATAGAAAACGACAATGCAATTCGATTAAAACTGCATTGTCATATTGTCTTGTCAAGTGTCTTGTCACTTATAAATATATCATACTATAATTCCATATGCAATATCCTATTATGCTCAATAGATATAAACACACTAACTATAGTAGATTAATTGGCATTTTTCAATTTCCTTTTTATTTTCGCCAAGATGAAAAGTAAGAGTGGTATGAATACCTGCACAATTGCATAGGGAATGATAAGAATATAAGCAATTTGTTCTTTTACAACGGTTAGGCTCCCCCATAATACATATGATAAAATAATGAGCACGCCACCAACAGGCGCTGCAAGAACACGATAATCTTTTATTTCTAGCCATTGAGCCATAGCTAGAACTGCACAATAATGAAAAACTGCTATTTTTATAAATACGCCACCAATCCACATAAACATAATAATTGAATCAAGCCTCTCAACAAACCCCACACTGACATATCTCGCCAGTGATAAATATGGATAGGTTAAATTAGCTGTATTAGTGCCAAAAGTCGTTGCAATACTTACATTAATCAATACACCCAATATACCCACTATAATTACTGCTATAATTGTCATTTTTCTTGCCTTGCTAGCTTTATCAATATAAGGTATAAACATAGCAATAACAATGGTTTCACTAAACCAAATAACATGTCGATATGCACCCATTATCACGGGCATAGCACCTTCAGCGAATACAGGTTGTAGTTTACGCATATCCATGTCTTTGGCTGCATATAAAAGAATTGCAATGATGGAGAGCATAAAAATAGGAAAGATAATCCTATTGGTTCTAACAATGACTTCTAGACCTTTATATACGCCATAAATAGAAGGAAGGATAATACCTATAATAAAGAATAATATGGGGGTTTCAGGCATAAAAGGTCCTGAGAGTAATTCTGCAAACTCTCTTATGATCACTGCATTAATATGGATAAAATAACAACAATAAATGAATCCAATAATTTTACTAGGGATTTTCCCAACAATATCCGAACTGTATTGAATAATTGTTTTATTACGGTACATCAACCCTAAACTCGTAATCATATAGGCTACTAGAATTCCAAATATGGTAATGACCAATACAGAAATCCATCCATCTTGCTTAGCCTCTTTATAGGTCATCGTCGGGAGATAAAGTATTGCAGTAGGCGCAATTGTAGTAATGATTAATCCAACAATGGATTTATAAGATATTTTACCATCTTCAAGCATGTATACTCCTCCCTTTACTCCATTTTACTTTTTGAAGTCAGTCCTGTTCGTCTTATCGCCATGTCAACATTGACTTCAACAGGTACAGCTAAAAATATATCCTCCCAATGTTCTTCGATTTGTTTCCATAATTTAGGGTTCTTTCGATTGATCGCCTCATCAAAAGTAAAAAAAATATCCACATTTAATTCTTTGCCTTTTTTGATGGCCTTAATAACTTCTTCTTTTATTTCATTGGCTGTTGCCTCTTCTAATTTTTTGATGATATCACCTTTCGATAAGTCTACTTCCTCATTGGATTCGGCCACCTTACCTTCCGCTGATATATCTACAATTATTTTTTCTACTATGTTATCTTTAATAACTGGTTTTATGCTACTTACTGCTCGCAGATTCTCTATAAAAACTGACGGACCTTTCTCCTTTGGATATTTAATTTCAATGATACAGCCTTGTATTTCTCCTAATATCCATAATAGTCCTCTCGTTTCAATCGTATCAAACCACCCTACTAATTTATTTTTTTTTAAAAATCCCTGTATCTCTAAGCTCTAAATTATTACTACTTCCTCTATCAACAGTAGTTATGCCCGTTATAAATGTACTATTATTTTTTTTTGAAGCCATTAAAAAATACTTGTGTAAATCAATCATTACACTTTTCCCATTTGCACCTGATAACTTGACCATATCGCTAATGTTATAGGCTTGTATAATTTCTAAGTCTATTGTTTCGGCATTAAGGATGTCTTTTGCTTCTCCTTTTGAGACAAGTAGATACGTTCTGCGCCTTACTTCTTGGTCCCTTTCTAAAACGTCTAAAATCTGACCTATTCCCTTTTTTGCTAACTCTTCACCGATTATTAGCACATTAATATGTGACCAATATCCTCTTCGACCTGATTGAAGCACATAATTCCTATTCGCATCAATTAAAGAATTGCCTTCAGCTACTACATTCTGTGTAGGCTTTTCTTCTCCTCCTCTTTTACCACTTTGAGATTCGATTTTCATTTCCCTATGAAGAATGACTTGCATGGTTAAACGCAATTTATTCTGTTCACCAATATCAATGCCTACCCCCGATAAAATGGATATTTCGTCTAGTTCTTTTTTACTCCAGCAACCAGACAAAAAAGCTTATTTGAAGTAGGATTAGTAGGATTAATAAACATTTATGTTTCATCATTAAAATCTCCTCTTAATTTTTGTCTGATTATTAATGGGTTAGGCGTTCCTTAAATTGAAGCTTTTTTCTTACCTTTATTATTTTTTGACCTTTTTTTTATTTTTTACTCATAACACCTGGTCTTTCGTTCATCATCCATAATGGAAATCGAATTAAAGAGTCTTTCAAACCTTTATTTGATCTTGGTGCAAGAGGTGACATATAAGGTGCTCCAAAAGATTTTATGCTCACCATATGTAACAGAAGAAAGATCGTTCCTATTAACATACCAAATAAACCACCAAAAGCTCCTAATATCATAAAAACAAATCTAAGAATTGTAATGGAATCATTGAGTGAATAGATAACAAAAGTCGCTATTCCTGTTAAAGCTGTTATCATAATAGCTGGATTACTGACAAAACCTGCTTCAACTACCGCTTCACCTAAAACAAGTGCGCCAACAATGCTTACCGCTTGGCCAATATATTTTGGCATACGGATACCTGCTTCCTTAAATACTTCAAAGAAGATGGACATCACAAAAAATCTCAACAAATGCTGGGAATGGTACGCCTTCTTTAGCTGCTGCCATTGTGATGAATAAATGAGTTGGCAGCATTTCTTGATTATATGTTTGAGCTGATATATAAAATCCAGGTAAGAAAATAACAATGATAAGCGCCAGTACTCTTATTCCTCTAGTAAACGAAGCATACCATGGGCGTGAATAATAATCCTCACTAGATTGTATGTTTTCAATAAACAAGAAGGGTATAGTTAAGACTATGGGTGAACCATCAACAAGTAATGCAATCCTACCTTCTAATAATTTAGCAGCTGCTACATCCGGCTTTTCAGTATTGCCAATGGTAGGAAATAAACTAAACGGTTCATCTTCGATTAATTGCTCCACATAACCTGAATCGATAATACCATCAATATCAATCTGAGCTAGCCTTTCTTTAACTTCAGCAATAATTTTTTCCTTCGCTATTCCCTTTACATAGGCAATAACGATATCTGTTTGTGTGTATTGACCTAATTTAAGGAGTTCAAAGGTTAATTTTGTTGATTTTATTCTTCTACGAATCAAGGCTGTATTGGTCAATAAGGTTTCTGTAAATGCCTCATGGGGTCCTCTTACCACTGAGCCAGTGACGGGTTCCTTAACATCTCTATCTTTCCAATCTCTCGTATCCAATTCAAAAGCAGTCTCATATCCATCAATAAGCAAGACAGTCTTACCCATTAATACAGCCCTAAAGACATCATTAATACTATCTATATCTTTTATATCAGCTACTGTTAAGATATTACTTTTTATATAATTCCATAGATGCTGTTTATCATCAATATGTTCATGCATAACTCTTTTCAACACATTAAAATCCAACACATTTTGTCTTGTTAAACCATTAATGAATATAATCGCTGCTGGAATACCATGTTTTCTTCCAATTTTCATTTCCCGATATATGATATCATGACTAATTCCAAATTGGCTTTTAATAAATTTTATATTACTTTCTAGGTCTGAAGAGATTTTTCTTTATATTATCTTTTTCATTTTTGGGTGATTGATTTGAATTTTGATTCATTAATTTACGAATAATTTTATTCATTTTCTTCATCCTTATGCTTTTATATAGCTATTCTTTGGATTACTTGGTAAAATTATTCTATAAGTCCTTATATGCTTAACTCTACTACCATTATCTATTCTTCTAATAGCAAATACCATTCATTTTTCTATAATCTTCCATTAACAGGATTACAGTGATTAGATTACATTTAAGCCTTTTCATAAAAATTAATCTTAGTACTTTTTTTTGTACAATAAAAAAGATACCTCCTAAAAGGTATCTCTCCATTCTATCACTGCTGACATTTCTTTTTTTATATTTTCTTTCTCTATAACCATATCCAAACATGCTATAGCCTGTTTTTCATAAATTTTTCCAACTGCTTCAAATCCCACTTTCTCATAAAAAGGTACTGCTTGTTTTTGTGCATGTACTACAATACGTTCAGCTCCAAGATCAAAACCTTTTTGAATAAGCATCCGTACAACTAAATCACCATAATACATTTTTCTCTTATCTTTCAACACAGCAATTTTACCTATGGTGTATACATCGTCTATTTTAACTAAGCGTCCAGCTCCTACAGGCTGTTCACCTTCAAAAGCCACTACATGAATAGCATCATGATCATAATCATCCGTAATATAAGCTTTGCTAATGCCCTGCTCCATAACAAATACACGCTCTCTTATAGGCATTACATCTTCCAATGCTTCATGACCATGTACATAACTTGCCATAATCATACACATATTCCTCTCATTCTATCCCATTGGAATAACAATACTTATCTCATAAGCATCGTCTACTTCTTTCACCTTGTAATCCACATCTACTCCAGAACTTTCAATCATATCAACTGCCTGCTTAATGGTATTGGTAAATATACGAATATCTTTCAAATAGCGCTTAACTGTAGATTTATTCGTCTTCTTCTGTTCCATCATTCGGTTCAATGTGCGCTCAATTAACTCTTCAGTCTTCTTCACATTAAGGGTTTGCTCAATGACCTTATTCAGAATACTAATCTGCAATGCTTCAGTTGGTAACTTTAATAGTGCCCTAGCATGTCTTTCTGATAAATGATTATCTAATAAAACTTTCTTAACTTGATCACTTAATTTAAGAATCCTAAGTTTATTAGCAATCGTTGACTGGCTCTTTCCTACTTGTTTAGCCACTTCTTCTTGGGTCAAATCATAATCGTTAATAAGATTATAATACCCTTCTGCTTCTTCTAAGTAATTAAGATTCTCTCTCTGAAGATTTTCAATTAACGCTATTACGGCACTATCTTTATCATTGACATCGATGATAATCGCTGGAATCTCTGTAAGCCCAGCAAGCTTCGTTGCTCTTAGACGTCTCTCCCCTGCAATTAACTCAAAATACTCTTGATTAATACGCCGTACACTAACGGGTTGCATAACCCCAAATTCTTTGATGGAATTAGCTAATTCATCTAACATTAATTTATCAAAAACTTTTCTTGGTTGATATGGATTAGGTCTAATATTATTAACAGAAATAAAAGTAATTTTATACTCATTAATCATAACGCTAACGATTCCTCTCTTCTTTAGTTTTATTTATATAAAAAGTATATCTCTTATACTTAAGGAACTATCTTTAAAAAATTATCACTTAAGTAATCTTTCTATTTAAAGTATCTTTTTTTTTGTTATTACCATGGATATATAAATGTATAATCACTAAAAAATCAAAGAACCATGATTTATAAGAGGTATTTTCCATATACCTTATCTATTATTATATCAAAAAATTAATACAAAATCAAACATATTCTTTGACATCTTCTACTGATAACTTAGATTCTTTATAAAAAAAACTTTTTTATGATTATTTGAATGATGCTATGATTTAAAGGCAGTTTTAGGAAGGTATCTGCGTTAGGTCATAAAGCAATAGAATGATTCAATCATAGGATATCAACACAGACGGCGAAGCTAAGACCCACTAAACATCACGTTTAGGGGTCTTGAAATCATAATCTATTATATTCTCCAATAAACCTCATGCCATATTCTTTAATGAACAACCCGAAAATGTGGTCTTAACATTTACCTATACTCACTTATATGGTAATGATTATTTCCTGGGTAATAATTATAAAGGACTCTTTTTAGGTTTACCAGCTTTCCTTGGATATTTGTTGGGTGTTACACCTTCTTTTTTTTAATAACCACAAAAGCTCTTTCTATATCTGACTGAGGTATTTTGACTCTTGTCACACCTTCCTGGTAACCACCAAGAGTCTCAATAGCTTTTTTTTGAACCCTCTAATTCTTCATGAGAGTGTTTTGCTTTATAAGCAATAAAATAACCTCCATGACGCACAAATGGAATACAATATTCACTTAAAATAGAAAGGTCTGCTACTGCTCTTGATACACAAAGATCATATTGCTCTCTATACAAATCTGTACTTCCTAGATCTTCAGCTCTACCATGAACACATTGTATATCGACTAAATCCAGTTCATCCATAACAGCTGTTAAAAATTGAATCCGTTTATTAAGTGAATCGGCTAAGGTCAGCTTAATATGAGGATACACTATCTTTAAGGGAATACCTGGAAAACCAGCACCTGTTCCCAGATCAATTACCTGGTTACAGTTATTTAAATCCATTACTTTATGAATGGCGATACTATCAAGAAAATGTTTTATAATAACTTCTTTTTCTTCTGTTATAGATGTTAGATTCATTTTTTCATTCCACTGAATGAGCATATCATAGTACTTTTCAAATTGATTAATTTGTGTTTCTGTTAAAAGGTAGCCTAATTCTTTTGCTCCCTCAACAAGCATTTTTATGTGTTCCACTGTCATCATCCTAACTGCTTATTTTTTCCTTCTTAATTGTTCAAGATAAACCAATAAAACAGAAATATCCGCCGGTGATACGCCTGAGATTCTTGACGCTTGCCCTATGGATCTTGGTCCAATAGCTTTTAATTTTTGCATAGCTTCTATTCTTAACCCTTTTATCGCTTCATAATCTAAATCTTCAGATAGATACTTCTTTTCCAATTTTTTTAAATTGGCTTACCTGTTTTATCTGTCTCGTTATATACCCTTCATATTTAATGGATATATTGACTTGCAGGGTTACCTCTGAATCAAGAGGTGTTCGTTTCTTATCTATCTCACCAATTTTCTCATAATCTATTTCTGGTCGTCTTAGCAGTTCAGCCAGTGAACTACCAGAACGTAGTGGTGTACTCTCGTGTTTTTCTAAGAAGTTATTGACTTCTTTTGTTGCGCCTATACGGGTATTCTTGAGACGCTCCACTTCTATCCCAATCTGTTTTTCCTTCAAGACAACACCTTCATAACGTTCAGCCGATATGAGTCCAGCCCTATGTCCAATAGCTGACAAACGTAAATCAGCATTATCTTGACGCAATAACAGACGGTATTCAGCTCTTGAAGTCATCATACGATAAGGTTCATTGGTTCCCTTTGTGACAAGATCATCAATAAGAACACCGATATAAGCCTCCGATCGATCCAATACAACTTGCTCTTTTCCAAGTATTTTCAAACCAGCATTCATACCTGCCATTAATCCTTGAGCTGCTGCTTCCTCATACCCTGAACTTCCATTAAATTGACCCGCACTATATAAACCAGATACGGTCTTAAACTCTAAACTGGCTTTTAATTGAGTAGGATTAATACAATCGTATTCTATGGCATACCCTGGTCGCATAATAGAACAGTTTTCAAGGCCTGGCAATGTCCTTAACATATCTCTCTGAACATCTTCAGGTAAAGATGTGGACATCCCCTGAACATACATCTCTGATGTAAATTCACCCTCAGGCTCTAAAAATACTTGATGTCTTTCTTTATCCCTAAATCGAACAACCTTATCTTCAATAGATGGGCAATATCTAGGTCCTGTTCCCTCAATTACACCACTATATAAGGGTGATCGATTCAAATTTTCTTCAATCACTTGATGGGTACTTTCATTAGTATACGTCAACCAACAAGGAATCTGCTCCCGCTCTATATCTTCCATTCGATTTAAAAAAGAAAAGGGGACAACTCTCTCATCACCTTCTTGAATCACCATCTTAGAAAAATCAACTGTATTACCATCAATTCGTGCTGGTGTTCCTGTCTTAAATCGATATAGCTCAATGCCATGGTCCATTAAAGATGCAGATAGATGATTAGCTGCTAGTAACCCATTTGGTCCACTGGCAATACTCACATCACCATATATACATTTTGATTTTAAATACGTACCACTAGCAATAACAATAGCCTGACACTCATATATAGCATCAGATACTGTCCTTACCCCTATAACACTATCCTCTTCTGTCAATATCTCAACCACTTCAGATTGTTTAATTGTCAAATGGTCTGTATTCTCAAGAACTTTCTTCATCTCTTTAGAATAAGTCGTCTTATCGGCCTGTGCCCTTAAAGAATGAACTGCTGGACCTTTACCCATATTTAACATACGAGACTGTAAATACGTCTTATCAATATTCTTACCCATCTCACCACCAAGAGCATCAATCTCTCGCACAAGATGTCCTTTTGACGTACCTCCTATACTCGGGTTACAAGGCATCATAGCTATACTATCAAGACTAACCGAAAACACAACCGTCTCAAGCCCTAACCGAGCAGCAGCTAACGCAGCCTCACATCCAGCATGGCCAGCACCGATAACCACCACATCATACTTGCCTTCTATATAACTCATTTTCATTCTCCTAACCTATATATTCAATCAACAAAACAATTATCTTATTTCAATCCATCTATATTAATGTATTTCTTATATTATTTCTATTCTGATCCTATTTTCACAATTCTTATATCACAAAATACCCATCACTAGACATCTGGTACCACATCACCATCTTTTTTCATCATACTAATCACATAATACCTCTACACAAATTATACCTCTTTCCAAAAAATACTAGCCCAGTAGATGATGATTTATATCAATAAAGCGACTTCTAAATATTTGTTAGAAAATCTTAGCAAGCGACGACCTATCTTACGTTAATAACCTTAATTGTCTGACCAACGGGAGTTTTAAGGTTTAGTAAGATTGGTCATAGTGCGCTTAGTTTTTCTTTAAATATTTGGCCTAAGCTTAATTGATATAGATCATCATCTACGCCGTCTTGCACCAGCCATTAATTTATCCAACATATCAAGCAGATTAATCTACTTCCCTAAACAAAACTGACTAAATATCTGATTAATTAAATCCTCACCCACATGATCACCTGTAATCTCACCTAAATGCTCATAGGTACTTTTCAAATCAATGGACCAACAATCCTCAGGCATCCCCTGTTGGATAGAATCTTTAACAGCTTCCACACTTTTAAGAGCCTCCTCAAGAGAAACCTTATGCCTTACATTGGTTATATACAACTCATTATCCATTACAATATCCCCCAACATAAACATATCTTTAATCACTTTCTCAAGTTGCTCTAATCCCCTATAATCAATAATAGAAGTAGGAATAACAGTTACATTCGGCATCAGTAACCTTATATCTTCCTCTGTAATTTCCATTGATAAATCAATCTTATTTAATAATACAATTACTTTCTTATCTTTCACTAAATCACATATATAGCGATCTTCCCCCGTTATTTCACCTGATGCATCTAACATCATAATCACAAGGTCCGCTTCTTCTACTACAGCTTTGGATTTACTTACACCTATCTTCTCAACCACATCTTCTGTTTGCCTAATTCCTGCTGTATCTATAATACGAATAGGTATACCTAGAATGTTCATATATTCCTCTAATACATCCCGGGTTGTCCCTGCTATATCTGTTACAATGGCTCGATCTTCCTTCAATAAAGCGTTCATTAAGGAAGATTTGCCTACGTTTGGCTTGCCAACAATGGCTGTTTTAATACCCTCACGAATAATTTTACCGACTTCTGAAGACTGAATCATCTTTCTAATGCCTTGTTCTATAGCATGAAGTCTTCCCATAACATGATCATCACTTAACTCATCTATATCATACTCAGGATAATCAATAGATGCTTCTATATGTGCAATAAGCTCTAATATTTCCCTACGCACCTCTTCTATATGATAATAGACAGCTCCCTTTAATTGATGTACTGAACTTTTTAGCGCAAGATGTGTTTTAGCATTAATAATATCAATAACGGCTTCAGCACCGGATAAATCAAGACGTCCATTCAAGAAAGCTCGCTTGGTAAATTCACCTGGCTCAGCCAATGTTGCACCGTGGGTTAAGACCAAATGTAGAATTCTCTGCATCACAATAACACCACCGTGACAGTTAATCTCGATGATATCTTCCTTGGTATAGGTACCTGGTCCCTTCATAACGGACACCAATACTTCATCCACAATCTCATCTTGCTTTGGGTCAATGATATTTCCGTAATGCAATGTATGTGTTTTTTGGTCTTTTAATTGCTTCTTCTTATGGGATACAAACAATCGGTCTGCAATAGCTATAGCCTCATCACCACTTATTCGTATAATACCTATACCTGATGCAGATAAAGAAGTTGATATAGCTGCTATTGTATGATCTAACATAATAAAACTCCTTTAAATTTGTGGGGAATCATAAAAAACCCAGGCTAATAAGCATGGGTCTTTTTATGCGACGGGAGTCTTCCCCCACGCTCATTATTTTTTATAGTTACTTGGTGTAATAACAACTTTCCTGTATGGCTCTTCACCCTCACTATGGGTTTCTACATACTTATCATTCTGCAAAGTAGAATGAATTATTCTTCTTTCATAAGGATTCATTGGCTCTAAACTAAACTTACGACTATTTTTTCGAACCTTATAAGCTAAGTTTTTAGCTAAGTTCTCAAGGGTCTCTTTTCTTCTTTCGCGATAATTCTCTGTATCTAGTTTCACACGAATATATTTATCAGATTCCTTGTTCACTACTAAGCTAACTAAATATTGAAGAGAGTCAAGTGTTTGCCCTCTTTTTTCCAATAAGTACACCCATACTCGGTCCACTTAATTCAATCTCCATATTTTGATCTCTTATTTGTAATTTGATTTCAACCTTTAGATCCATAATGCGGAATACTTCTTCTAGAAACTCTAAAGCTATATCATTTAAATTAATTTTTTTTAGTCACTCTAACTTTTGCTAATTTTGAACTAAATAATCCTAAGAATCCACTAGGACCCTTTTCAATAATTTCAACATCTACTTTATCACTTGTAGTCCCGAGTGCTATTAAAGCTTCTGTAATGGCATCGTCTACAGTCTTACCTGATTTTTCAATAAAATTCATTTTCAGAACTTCCCTCCTTAAAATATCCAAGTTAACTTCTATGGGTTAACATTTCTAGTCAAGTTCTTCAATCCATTCTCAGTCCCTTAAAAGTTAATAATCATACTTTACTTTTTTTTATCATTTGCTAAATGATTGTTAATAACCACTTGTTGAACAAACTGGAATGAACTACCTGTTAACCAGTAGAGACCTAAACCAGCAGGCATGGATAAAACAAAGAAAACCGTAATAAGAGGCATGGTATACATCATTGTTTTATTGGTTGCAGCTTGCTTATCATCCATTTTGCCAGCACTACGTGCTTGTGATGTTTTCATAACTAAGAACTGAACAACTAGATTCAATAAAGGAATTAAAAGTCCGATAGACATTAAATCTGGCTTGTCCGCTAAATTAATACCAAGGAAATAGTTTACATCAGATAATTGTTTTACAAAAGGCGCTACCTGATCACCTACTGTACTAAATGTATTCTGAAAATCTAACCACTTTTCAGAGTTAAATGTACCTAATAAATCGACAACTTTATTATCGATCATTGGGTCAAAGTTTTTTATGGGTATTTTTGCTGCCTCATTAATACCTTCCAAAGTTGGACCATAACCTGGAACACCTTTAATAATACCAATAATACTTAAATAAATACCTTTAATGCTTACAATATATGCTGGAATATTTCTAAGTACTGCGAATAAGGACATAATGATAGGGAATTGAACCAACAACGGTAAACAACCGCCAAAAGGGCTTACATTGTTTTCTTGGTACAATTGAGACATTTCCATACGCAGCTTATTCTGAGACTCTGCATCTTTTTTATCTTTGTATTTATCTTGAATCTTCTTTAGCTTTGGCTGAATGGCTTGCATGCCAAGCATCGATTTCTGTTGTTTAAAAGCTAAAGGTAACATTAATATCCTAATGATAATTGTAAATAAAATAATACTTAATCCTAAAGATTCAATACCAATAGAACTAAACATCTGATAGATGGCATTCATAATCATCCCAAAAACTTTGCCAATAGGGCCTGTTATGGGAGAAGTACTCTGGGTTAGAACAAAAATATTCGAAAATAACATGAACTGAGTTCCTCCTATATTTTATGGTACTGGGTCGTAACCACCTTTATGAAATGGATGACATCTCAATATTCTTTTAAGACCTAACCATGACCCCTTAAAAAAAACCATATTTAGTAATGGCTTCATAGGTGTACGCAGAACAAGTTGGCGTATATATACATGATGGTTGCTTCATGGGTGAAATGTACTTTCTATAAAATACAATCAAACCAAGTGATCCTTTTTTAAAGATATTCATTGTCATCACTACTTTACATTGTCATTTAATAAACGGTGTCTTTCCAATAAATGCATCAACGCTTTTTCTATATCTCTATAATCAGCTTCTGATGCTCTTACTCTTCCAATAACTACAATATCAAATCCAGACTTTATACGATTCTCATTTAGTCGATAATTTTCTTTTACCAACCTTGTAATCTTGTGCCTTACGACGCTGTTTCCAACTTTTTTTACTCACAGAGATACCCAAACGATTTATTGTATCTCCATTACAATAAATATACATAACTAAATACTTGTTGGCAAGGGATTTCCCCTTATTATACACAGTTTTAAAATCTTTTCGTTTCTTTAGCGATTCCGTTTGTTGCATTCAGAAACTCCTCCTATACTCCACAAGGTATCATGTTTCTTTAATCCTTGACCATCACTCCATATATAAAGGTAATAATAATATACACTTATCCATGATGCGTACAAGAATTGCTTATAACATTTAAGACCTTGTGATGTATTTCATATGTTGATAATCAACTTTTGGAGGATAGTATAAAAGGCCACAAAATGAGGCCTTAAGCTGATAATTTTTTTCTACCTTTTGATCTTCTTCTTGCTAGAATGCTTCTACCACCAGTTGAGCTCATTCTTTTTCTAAATCCATGTTCTCTACTTCTTTGTTTTGTTTTTTGGTTGATATGTTCTTTTCACTAAAAGCACCTCCTTTAATTATTTCTTCTAAAAGATACGACTGGGTCGTACTCTATTAAATAACTTGTACTTTATTAATGCTCTTAGCAGCAATAAAATACATTCATCTACCATATAAAAATATCGGTGCTTACAGTCATCATAACATTAAAGCACTATTTCAATTATATTAAAAAACTACTCTCTAGTCAAGTAAAAAATTATTATAAATTTTATCCACATTTTTTAGGCCCCTTTTCCACATTTTGTGGATAAATTGTTAAAAAAAACTTTTTTATCCACAATTAGCGTTTATTTTGTGGATAACTTTTCTCCTTTTAATGATTTTACATTTTTTTTACAATACCCCCTTTTTATAAATTTTATGCACATGTACAGCTATTAACAGGTTGTATATTATTTCATCAACACAATGTGGATAAAATTCGACAAAACAAAGTTATCAACAATATTAACAATAAATCTTATCCACTTTATCCACAATTTTTATCCACATAGTCATATTCTAGCATTGAAAATTAACCTTTTATAGAGTAATATATACAGTAGATAGTTGAATAAGCTTGGATTTTTTTTATGTTTATTCACAGGTATATTGAATGATATTTAAGGTTAAATAAAGAATCGAAAATATGCTTAATGATAGTTTCATAGCTCCCGCGTCATGATTCTAGCAGAAGATATACCATAAAATGTTCCCTAATGATTCTTTTTTAGGGGCTCATTTTATGATGCCTAAGAATCTTTTATTTGTCCTATGAAATGATGGTAACTACTATGCGATACCATTACTAATGATTATACCTTAGAAAAAAATGAAAGAAGGAGGACATAGGATGAGTCATTCCGTAATTGAAAATTGGGATAAGATACAAGCTCTCCTTAGAGATGAATCTGATATCTCAAAGATATCCTATAAGACATTTCTCGAAAACTTACAACCAGTTAAAGTACACGATGACACCATCATTATCAAAACAGATGATGAAATTGGACGAGATTATATTGAAAGAAAATATAGCCGTTCTATTATGATTGCTATTCGAGAAATTGTAGGCCAAATATATGAAATCAAATTTATGTTACCTAACGAATTGGAAAAGGAAAAAAAAGAAGATAAAAAGGAGTCCGTGAAAAAAAAGTTCTACTAATAATAATAGCCAATATAATAACCTGAATTCTCGTTATACTTTTGACTCTTTTGTCGTTGGTAACAACAATAAGTTGGCACATGCTGCTTCACTTGCTGTATCAGAATCACCTGCTGAAGCTTATAACCCACTTTTTATATATGGAGGCGTAGGTCTTGGGAAAACTCACTTAATGCATTCCATTGCCCATTTTATTCTATCAGAGAATAGTCGTTCCAAGGTATTATATGTATCTTCAGAGAAGTTTACTAATGAGCTTATTAATTCGATTCGAGAAGATAAAAACGAAGCATTCCGCCAAAAGTACCGTAACATAGACGTCTTATTAGTAGACGATATTCAATTTATTGCTGGAAAAGAGCGAACTCAAGAAGAATTTTTCCATACCTTTAATACGCTTTATGAAGCGAAGAAACAGATTATTATATCCAGTGATCGCCCACCAAAAGAAATTGAAACCCTTGAAGAACGTTTGCGCTCCAGATTCGAATGGGGGTTAATCGCTGACATTCAGGCACCCGATTATGAAACAAGAATGGCCATCTTACAAAAAAGAGCCGAACTTGAGAACTTAGATCTACCTGATGACGTTATTCAATATGTAGCAACGAACATTAAATCTAACATTCGAGAACTTGAAGGTGCGATTAATAAAATTATAGCCTACTCAACTTTAGTACATAAAGACTTAACAAAAGAATTGGCCGAAGATGCATTAAAAGATCTGATAACACCTGAAAAAGATAAAGAAATTACACCAGAGTTTATATTAGAAATTGTTGCAGAGCATTATAATCTAAACCCAATGGATATCGTCTCTAAAAAAAAGACCTAGAGATATTGCCTATCCAAGACAGATTGTTATGTATCTATCGCGAACCTTAACGGATATTTCTCTTCCTAAGATAGGTCAGATCCTTGGTAAACGTGATCATACAACCATCATACACGGGTATGAAAAGATACGTAAAGATATCATAAAAGACAGTGCTTTAAAGAACACCATCGAAATTCTTACAAAGAAGATTACAGGGAAATAGATTTCTTTAAAAATTATAATGTACGAGGACAGCAGCCAGGTTTTTATCATGCATTATAATTTTTTTGAAGTTAATAAGTTATCAACAAGGGTATGTTAAGATACCATGCATAACCTGTGCAAAACTTTTTTTAAGGGTAAAAGCCCCATATGCCCTGTGGATTATTTCTAAAAAAATCAAAAACTATTAACAGGGTTATTAAACTTATCGACAAGGTTAAATAATTAGGTCTCAGAACACTTATTAACATATTAACAAGCCCTATTATTATCCTTACTAAAAAAGAACTATATATATTATATATATCTGTGTGAAAGGAGTTATTAACAACTATGAAATTGACATGTAGTAAAAGTGATTTATTAAATGGTGTGAATACAGTTCTGAAAGCTGTATCAACCAGAACAACATTACCGATTCTTGAATGCATCTTATTACAAGCAACCACTGATGGGTTCAAACTCATTAGTAATGATCTGGAACTTGGTATCGAAAGTAATGTAAAAGCAAACATCATTAAGACAGGAACCGTTGCATTAAAGGCTAGGATTTTTTCAGAAATCGTTAAGAAACTACCAGATAATGAAGTGGAAATAACAGTAGATGAAAAAAGTTATACAACCATTAAATGTGAAAAATCAAAGTTTAATATATCAGGACAATCTGGAGAAGAGTTTCTTCAATTACCGAATGTACCAAAAGAAAAAGGTATTCGCATTTCACAATTTAAATTAAGAGAAATGATTCGTCAAACGATTTTCTCAATTGCACTTGAAGAGATTCGTCCCATATTAACAGGCGAACTCATTGAATTCAAAGACAATGAATTAAATATGGTATCCCTTGATGTTCATCGTGTTTCCATTCGAAAAATGGATTTTGAATCTTCACTGGATAACATGGTGGTGGTCGTTCCAGGAAAAACTTTAAATGAAATCAGTAAGATTCTTGATGCCGATGACGAAAAAAGATGTACAGATCTACTTCTCAGACAAACATATACTTTTTGAATTAGAAGACAGCATTATCGTATCAAGATTACTTGAAGGGGACTTCCCAAAATATGAGCAATTTTTCTCAAAAGATTACGATACACTTGTAAAAAATTAATAAACAAGAGCTTTTTATGAGTATTGATAGAGCTGCATTAATCTCTAGAGAAAGTAAGAAGAATCCTATAAAAATGACCATTAAGGATAATAGCATGATTATCACTTCTAACACTGAGCTTGGTGATGTTTATGAAGAAATTGATATTGAAAAAGAGGGTAACCCATTAGAAATAGCTTTTAACCCAAAATATTTTATGGATGCATTAAAAGTCATAGATGCGGATTATATTCATTTACAATTTACCAATCCTCATAGTCCTTGTATGATTTTACCTGAAGATGGTGATGATTATAAATATCTCATTGTGCCTATTCGTATAAGAGCTTAGAGGAGAAAAAAATGAAAAATATCGCGATTAATACAGAATTTATTAAGCTTGGTCAGTTATTAAAACTTGCAGGTATTGCTGATTCAGGTGTTCATGCCAAAATTTTGATCATGAATGAAGAAGTAAGTGTAAATGGACAAGTCGTTACCCAGAGAGGTAAAAAAATATATCCTTCAGATCAAGTTGCTGTTGAAGGCCTTGGAGAAATAACAGTAACCAAATAGATCACTTTATTATAATAGTTGTAGATAAAGATGGAAAACCCCTATGCATAAGGAATGTATAATTATACATGGGGGTTTATCATCATGTGGATAAATAAAAAAACGGAGTGCTTGAAGATGTTTATTAAGACATTATCATTAAAAGATTATCGCAATTATGAACAAGGTGTTATTCATTTCTCAGATGGCATTAATATCTTGTTTGGGAAAAATGCTCAAGGTAAAACTAATGTTATTGAGGCTATTTACGTGTGTGCAACTTCCAAATCCCATCGAACAAGCAACGATAAGGAACTCATTCGATTAGAGGAGGATGCAACTCACGTCAAATTGACTGTGAATAAAAATGATTTGGATGAAGATATAGATATCCACATCCGGAAAAATAATCGAAAAGGGATAGCTATTAACAAAACACCCATTAAAAAGTTAAACGAATTAATGGGTTTATTACATGTGATCATTTTTTCACCTGAGGATCTTGGACTCATTAAAAATGGACCCAAAGAGCGAAGACGTTTTATAAACATTGAGCTGTGCCAATTAGACCATATTTATTATTATCATTTGCAACAATACCACAAAGTTCTAAAACAAAGGAATAATTTACTAAAAAATATGAAAAATTCCAGAGAAATTGACCACACTATAAGTATATGGGATGATCAGTTGGTGAGCCATGGAATGAAGATTATTGATAGAAGGGAAGCTTTCCTACAAGATTTGAATCATATTATACAGAAAATCCATGGTGATATATCCGGTGGGACAGAAAAGCTTGAGCTTATCTATGAAAAAAATGTATCAGGGGATGGGTTTGCAGCTCGTCTAAACCATCAATTGAAAAAAGACATGAAATTTGGTTCAACCAGTGTAGGACCTCATCGTGATGATATGATGTTTTTAGTGAATGGGATTGATATACGCAAATATGGGTCTCAAGGGCAGCAACGAACAGCAGCCCTTTCTCTTAAATTATCAGAAATTCAATTAGTCATGGACCAGATAGACGATACCCCTGTTCTACTCTTAGATGATGTTTTATCCGAATTGGACCAACATCGTCAGAAATATTTGATTCATTCTTTAAATCATATACAAACGATTATAACGTGTACAGGGGTTGAAGATTATATTAAAAATCTTACTAAGATTGGTAAACTTTATGAAGTAACGGATGGTCATGTAAGATTATATGAGTAGAATTATTGGCATGAGAGGGATTAAGTATAATAGCCATTTGTACGATATAGCTTTAGTGGAGAAATTTGCAATAATTTACAGATTATTATATAATAGTTAGAATAGGGATAAACATGACTTTATAAGAGACATGGTAAAAAATGCCTCAAATTCTTAGTGAGCTAATGAGACTGATATGCATAAAAAGCTGTCGTTAAGATATTAGGAGATAGCCCATAAGTAAAGCATTGACATGTCCTAAACATATATAGGAGGTTTATTATGAGTAACGTATCGGAGTATAATGAGAGTCATATTCAGGTGTTAGAAGGGCTTGAAGCCGTTCGTAAAAGACCAGGTATGTACATTGGTAGTACATCAGCTAGAGGTCTTCACCATTTGGTATATGAGATTGTCAATAATTCAGTGGATGAAGCGTTAGCAGATCGGTGTGATTTTATTGAGGTAACCCTTCATCCAGATAATTCTGTTTCTGTTTTAGATAATGGACACGGGATTCCTGTAGGTATACATCATCAGAAGGGAATTCCAGCTGTTGAGGTTGTCTTTACCATTTTACATGCAGGTGGTAAATTTGGTGGAGGTAGCTATAAAGTATCAGGAGGTCTCCATGGTGTTGGTGCATCTGTTGTTAATGCCTTGTCAGAATGGTTAAAAGTACAAGTCTATACAGACGGAAAAATCCATGAACAAAATTACCAGCGAGGAGAAGTGATGCATCCTCTAAAAGTAGTTGGTGACATCGATAAAACAGGATCGTATATTCATTTTAAGCCAGATCCAGAGATTTTTGAAGAACTTGTATTTGATTTTGACACCCTTAGACAACGTTTACAAGAGATGGCTTTCTTGACAAAGGGATTAAAAATTAAGTTTGTAGATCTTAGAGAAGAAGAAGAGAAGAAAGAACTCGTTTTCCATTACGAAGGTGGTATCAAAGAGTTCGTTAAATATCGTAATCGTAATAAAGATACCCTTTATGATGCTATTGCATATGCAGAAGGGGAAAAAGATAATGTGTATGTTGAAGTTGCTTTTCAGCACAATGAATCTTATGTAGAGAATATCTTTACATTTGTTAATAATATTAATACTCCAGAAGGTGGTACCCACCTGAGTGGATTTAGAACGGCTTTTACAAAAAACATTAAATGATTATGCAAGAAAAAAATAAATTTTTAAAAGAAAATGAGAAGAACTTAGCTGGAGAAGATGTGAGAGAAGGAATAACATCTGTTATAAGCATTAAGATTGAAGATCCTCAATTTGAAGGTCAGACAAAACAGAAGTTAGGTAACAGTGAAGCTAGAGGAGCAGTGGATTCTATTGTATCTGAGCAATTGACATATTTCTTAGAGCAGAACCCTTCAGTAGCTAAGATTATCTTAGAAAAAGCTGTGATGGCAAGTCGTGCCAGAGATGCAGCAAGAAAAGCAAGAGATTTAACTAGAAGAAAAAGTGCATTAGAGAGTACATCCTTACCAGGTAAGTTAGCGGATTGTTCAGATAAAGATCCTGCTAATTGTGAAATCTATATTGTTGAGGGTGATTCTGCGGGTGGATCAGCTAAATCTGCTAGATCCCGTCAGACACAAGCTATTTTACCTCTTCGTGGGAAAATTATTAACGTGGAAAAAAAAGCGAGATTAGATAAGATACTGAGTAATAAAGAAATAAGAGCCATGATTACTGCTTTTGGTGCAGGCATATCTGAGGATTTTGATATTGAAAAATTGCGTTACCACAAAATCATTATCATGACAGACGCCGATGTAGACGGTGCTCATATTCGTACGCTTTTATTAACATTCTTCTATCGTTACATGCCACAGCTTATCGAACAAGGAAAAGTCTATATTGCACAGCCGCCATTATACAAAGTCACTAAGAGCAAAAAATCGCAATACGTGTACAATGACCGTGCTCTTGAGAAATTAATGGAAGAAATCGGCCGAGATGGTATTACGCTTCAACGTTATAAAGGTCTTGGTGAAATGGATGCTGAACAATTATGGGATACAACAATGGATCCAGAAAGACGGATTTTACTAAAAGTTGATATAGAAGATGCAGCAGGTGCTGATGAAGTGTTCACAACACTAATGGGTGATAAAGTAGAGCCTCGTCGTGAATTTATACAATCACATGCTAAGCAGGTTCGAAACTTAGATATATAGATGCCTATAAGCATCGTTATATGGGAGGATTAATAGAATGGACGAAAGACAAGATTATGATCAAATTATATCCGTTGAATTACAGGATGAAATGAAAAAAATCCTATATTGATTATGCCATGAGTGTTATCGCATCTCGTGCATTACCGGATGTAAGAGACGGACTTAAGCCTGTTCATAGAAAAAATTCTATACGCTATGAGTGAGCTTAACCTAACACCGGACAAACCCTATCGTAAATCAGCCCGTATCGTTGGAGATACAATGGGTAAGTATCACCCACATGGTGATAGTTCGATTTATGATGCTATGGTACGTATGGCGCAACATTTCTCAACAAGATATTTATTAGTAGATGGTCATGGTAACTTTGGTTCTGTAGATGGTGATAGTGCAGCAGCTATGCGTTATACAGAAGCAAGAATGAGTAAAATGGCTCTTGAGCTACTTGCTGATATAGGAAAAGATACCGTTGATTATAAACCAAACTTTGATGAATCATTAAAAGAGCCAGAAGTATTACCAGCTAGATACCCTAACTTATTAGTTAATGGTACATCAGGTATTGCTGTTGGTATGGCAACGAATATACCACCTCATAACCTGAATGAAGTCATTGATGGTGTCGTAAAAATTATTGATAATATAGTTGTAGAAGAGCGTGACACAGAGCTTGAAGAATTAATCGAGATCATCACAGGACCTGATTTTCCAACTTACGGTAAAATCTTAGGGAAAAATGGTATAAAGGAAGCTTATCGAACAGGTAAAGGTAAAGTAAAAGTTAGAGCAACAGTTGATATAGAGCCAATGGGGACAAATAAACAACGTATTGTTGTTACAGAATTGCCCTATCAGGTTAACAAGGCTCGTTTAATTGAGAAAATTGCAGATCTTGTTAAGATGAAGAAGATCGAGGGTATATCAGACCTTCGTGATGAATCGGACAGAAAAGGTATGCATGTTGTCATTGAATTAAAGCGAGATGCAAATGCCAATGTAATTATTAACCAATTGTATAAACATACCCAGTTACAAGAAACATTTGGTATTAATATGCTTGCGTTAGTCAATAACGAACCCAAAATATTAAATCTTAAGCAAATGCTTGTACACTACCTTAACCATCAGAAGGAAGTTGTGACACGAAGAACACAATTTGAACTTAAAAAAGCAGAAAATCGTGCGCATATCTTAGAAGGTTTACTAAAAGCACTTGATTTTATTGAAGAAGTTATTAAAATCATCAGAGCTTCTAAGAGTACTGTAGAAGCAAAGTTCAACTTAACAGAACGCTTCGGATTCAGTGATATTCAGGCACAGGCTATCGTAGATATGAGACTTCGTGCGTTAACTGGATTGGAAAGAGAAAAGATTGAGAATGAATACAGAGAACTCATGGAAAAAAATTAAGTATTTAAAATCGATCTTAGCAGATGAAAAGCTATTATATGGTGTCATTAAAGAAGAAATTATGATTATCCGTGAAAAAAAATATGGTGATGAGAGAAGAACAGAGATTACCTATGATGCAGGTGAGATTTCTCTTGAAGACCTTATTAAGAAAGAACCTACGGTAATTACCATGACACACCTTGGTTACATTAAGCGTATGCCTACTACCACTTATAAGAGTCAACATCGTGGTGGTAAGGGTATAAAAGGTATGCAAACAAGGGATGAAGATTTTATTGAAAATTTATTTATCACATCCACCCATCACTATATACTTTTCTTTACGAATAAAGGGAAAGTATATCGTATGAAGGCTTATGAGATACCAGAAGCAAGTAGAACAGCAAGAGGTACAGCATTAGTGAATCTGTTACAGTTAGACGCAGGTGAACATATTACAGCTGTTATTCCTCTTAGTAAATATAGAGAAGATCGTTATTTATTAATGGCTACCAAAAGAGGTATTATTAAGAAAACCAATATTATGGAATATATCAATATTCGTGTGAGTGGTCTTCAAGCCATTAATCTAAAAGAAGACGATGATTTGATTGAAGTTAAATTAACAGATAATGAGCAAGATATTATCTTAGGTACGAAATACGGTCAGTGTATAAGATTCAGCGAAGAAGATGTTCGTGTTATTGGTCGTACATCCATGGGTGTTAGGGGAATGAATATTAATGATGATGATGAAGTCATTGGTATGCAACTCACTTCACAAGGAACAGATTTACTGGTTGTTTCTGAAAAAGGACTTGGTAAACGTACAGATATTAACGAATTTACGACTCAACGACGTGGTGGTAAAGGGGTTAAATTCTATAAGATTACTGAAAAAACAGGTAATGTAGTTGGTATGAAAGCTGTTAATGATGATAATGAATTGATGTTAATTACTACAGAAGGAATTGTTATTCGTATTCGTGTCACCGATATATCTAGATTTGGACGTATTACATCTGGTGTAAGATTAATGAACTTAGATGGTGATATTTTTGTAGCAGGTATTGCACGTATCAAAGAACAAGATACCCATGAAGAAGAAAGTGGGGAAGAGACAGAAGGTACAGAAGAGACCATGCAAACAGAAAGCTCTGAAGAAGTACAAGCAGATGCTGGATCTGAAAAAGAACAAGATGAAGATACATCTGATGAAACAGAATAATAAGCCTGTAAAATAAATTTTAAGGTTATAGTAGGTTATATACTTACTATGACC
>JDSF01000162.1_pt1 | contig 47610 bp, 50 predicted proteins | sample 199441 | NCBI WGS metagenome assembly JDSF01 (sample SAMN02592751, study PRJNA231836) | bioreactor metagenome | isolation source: continuous culture bioreactor denitrification-DNRA | place: Germany: Bremen
AAAAAGTCAAGATTCAAGTAAATCAGGCTCATCTGGTAAAAGAAAGGCTTCTGACTACAAAAAGTCGGACTCAAATCAAAAGCAAAAGAAACGAACCCCAAGGTACCTTAAAAAGAAGAAAATGTCCAAAAAGTAATGCAATTATTGCTAAGAATATTTTAACATGACATACTGTGTCATATTAGGGGTGGTATAGTGGTGGTAAGAACTAAGCAGAGGTGATAAGGATGTCAATTATTGATGTAACATTAGAGAATATCCACAATGAACATATATGCTGTGCCATCACAGATAAGAAGAATGAAAATTGTGTGGGCAGTAAGAAAGACTGGATGCGTGAACGCTTTGAAGATGGCCTTGTTTTCAAAAAACTGGATGAGAGAGGCAAAGTCTTTATTGAATACTTACCAGCTGAGAAGGCATTTGCCCCAATAGAAGCAGCTGGATATATGTACATCAATTGCTTTTGGGTGTCTGGTAGATTCAAGGGACATGGCCATGGAAAGGCTTTACTTGAAGCATGTATTGAAGATGCCAAGGACAAGGGTAAGACGGGATTATGTGTGCTTTCGTCTTCTAAGAAAAAGCCATTTCTTTCTGATCCAGGATTCCTAAAAGCTATGGACTTCAAAGTATGTGACACTGCCGAGCCATTTTTTTGAATTATTATATTTGGACTTTAACAGTGAGATTGATGTTTTACCAAAATTCAAGCCACAAGTAAAAACAGGTACAATCTCTGACCAAGGTATAGTCCTTTATTACAGCAATCAATGCCCTCATTCAGATAAGTATGTGAAGGTTATTGAAGATGTTGCCAAAGAAGAAGCTGTAGAGATGAAAGTGGTTAAGTTAGAGACAAGCAAGGATGCTCAAACAGCTCCAACGCCCTTCACAACATACAGCATCTATAAAGATGGCAGTTTTGTTACCAATGAAATCTTAACAGAAAAGAAATTCAGATCACTGATTTTGTCAAAGTAAAGTGTATACCAAGAACTAATTGCCAAATCATAAATGGCATGTAAAGGCCATAGGCAAGGTTGGTATCAGGGACAATATTGGCTATAATAGCAATACCGATTACGAGTATGCCAGAATAAGCAAATCGGACGTGGTTTGATTTAATCAATTCGATTGAAAAGAAAAGGAAACCAATGGTAATGAGTACGGAACCTATGGCCACACCAGATTTAGCGGTAAAAAGCATTGACTGGCCAGTAACTTCAAGGGTAGTTAGGTAACTGGTGTCAGTAGACCCAGCATAGAGTCTAGCAATATCTGAGATAGCAAAGTTACCCATATCATGAACAATTAAGACAATTCCACCACTTATAATAAGGATATTGGCCACAATCAGACTAAAGGATGGTAAAAAGGGTTTGGAAGCAGTCAGAGATTTCTTGTAGATAATCAAAGTTATCAAGCTGATAAATAGTATGAGGAAGAGTGAAGAACTAATGTCTAGAATCAACTCTATAGTATGTGGTGTCTTATATAACCATAGATTATTAAGTTGATTTTTTATGTCTTCTGGTATTAGTTCTATACCGTAAACCAATGTAATACCAAGACTTGTGAATAGTGAAATGAAATAGGCAATGATAGATAGGCCTGCCATACGTTTGTTGTTCAATTGAATCACTCCTTATGTTTTATAGTCTAAGGATACAGAATTCATGAACTATAATGAATGACTATAGGTCTCAATTAATTGACAATATGTTACAATTGAATCAATGAAATGGGAGTGATAATTTGGAGGCAACAATATCAGTGGTATTGGTTGATGGTCTAATCAATAACTATCGAAGATTTCTAATAGGAATGGATCTTCAAAAAAGCATGGAATTTCCAAAAGATGTGATAGATGTCATAGAAGATATTGGTGCTGAGCTTAGCAATCCAGATGGTAGGGTTAGGTTAGGTCAATATATCGATTTGGAAAAAGTCATAGCAAGTCATGTTGATAAGTCTTTTTTTTGAGGATTTTGGCAGAAATCTATTTCCGCTACCGAAAGCAGTTGAGTACCTCTTGGCAGGAATGGGGACCTATAAAGAGCGGATTTTCGCTTTGATGAAGTATATGCACATACTTTGTGAGGTTTTTGAAATGACTTATTCGGAAGAAGAAGGCATCAGTACGATTGGATTTGGGATGACATCTTGTAAGTCTGCCAACCTTGAGGTGGCCGTTATGACAAATATAAGATGTGGGCTTATGGCAATTGATGACTTTAACTTAGATCAGTTAATTGTTGATGACGTATATGCCAATACCATAAGTTTTAAATCAGAATTGATAGACAAGGAAACGTATAAGTCGGACGCTTATCTGGTGCCAATAATGGAACAGCACCTTGACCTTATGACCAAGGCCCTTACCTATGAGAAAAGTTTTAGAGCCAAGGTAGAAAATACAATTAACGATTGCCTTGGGAAAGGTGAATTTGGTGTGGATATCATAGCTAAGGAACTTGGCATGAGTAGGCAAACACTCCATAGAAAGTTAAAAGAAGAAGGTGTCAATTATTCCACACTTGCGGATAGAATACGTTTGGATATGGCTCAAGCTTATTTGACTAAGACGGATGAAACTATGGAAACAATTGCTTTTTTGTTAGGCTTCTCTGAAGCAAGTGCTTTTCTTCGTTTTTTCAAAAAATCAATGGGACAATCACCAGGAAAATTTAGGCAGCGTTTAGATGGACATCAGAATCCTTGATGTCTTTTTTACTGTCCACATAAGAGTTGAAATAGACACCTGCAATAATAAGACCACAGCCTATTAACTTACCTGGTGATAAATCAATACCTCTAAGGTAGTCAATGTATATTCCAGCTAGAAGCTGGCCAGTGTACATAAGCATAGCCGCCGCAATTATGGATATTTTTCTGACTACGATGGTACCAATTGTAACCACTGTTACGCCAAGAACACCTCCAATAAAACCAAGAAGTGACACTTTTGATAACTGTTCAAAAACTAACAAACTATCACCCATAATAACAAAAAGTATGATGGCACCTATAAGACCGGTGATGAAGTTCAGTTGTGTGACTTGTTTGACATTGACTTCCTGTTCTAATCTTGCGTTCTGTGCGATGGATATAATAATTGTGAAGCCGACGGCTATAGCGATAATATAAGTCATATAAATAAATCCTTTCTATGTAACAAAGTAGTACTTAATTCTTGTTAAAGTTCTCTTAATAGATAAAAATTAGTACAACACCAACCATCATCATTGAAAGTCCTACTAGTTTCAATGGCTTGAAAGGGTAGCGTCTCATGCCCAGTAGTCCAAAGTGATCAATGACAGAAGAAGTGACAATCCTACCAAACATACTTAACATAAGTGCTACTGTAGCGCCTAAAGCAAGAAAAGCGATGTTGGTGAATGCTACGGTCATAATTCCGGTTACACCAGCAGTCAAGTAAAGAATGGGAATGCCTTTAATGAATTGCCATTTGGTTCTTGTGATAAGCATGACTAGTGTAATCGTGACTAATCCTATTATGTGATTGAGTAAGACACTTGGTCCGTTACCCAGAACCTCAGTCATAAGGCCGTTGGATAATATCATAAGGGCGATAAGGCCACCGTTGATAATTGTTAGGGATTTATACATGGTAATTCTCCTTATATTGTTAAACTTATGTGAAAGTGTTAATTACTTGTTTTGATATTGTTATAGTAGCATGGTATGATAATAGAAAACAGGACATATGTCATGTTGTGTAAAGAAGGTGTACAGATGAAAGAGATGTTAGGAGGTAATTTAGCGAAATACTATTTAGATCAATATAATTTTACTAAGATATTTGATGAGAATGTAGGTCAAAGATGTCGTTTGTTTGAATATGTCAAAGGAGATTACTTAGTTGAATCGGGTACCTATCTTACATATTTACTATTTCTTGTGAAAGGTGAGGCAAAAGTCTATACAAGTCTTGATAATGGCAAAAGTTATTTACTTCGTATAGAGTCACCACTTAGTATCTATGGTGATGTTGAGATATTACATAACAAAATATGTACAGCTAATGTAGAAGCACTCAAGACATGTCACGTAATTGGCATTCCTGTTAGAGACATAAAACAAATCTATGAGAATCAAACAAGCTTTCTTAGATACATTATTGATTCACTATCAAGTCGTTTGGTAAAAATTTCTTATATGAGTACCGATAACATATTGTTGCCTCTACGTAACAAAATAGCCAGTTATATACTTGTCCACCTGGAAGAGGGTACAAGTAAAATGACTATTATGGCAAGCTTGACTGACGTAGCGGAACAGCTAGGCACTACATACAGACATCTGAGTCGTACCCTAAAAGAAATGGTAGAAGAAGGAATAATCATAAGGCAACGCAGGGAAGTTCAGATTGTCGATATAAAGAAACTCAAAGAAATGGCCGGTAACACATACAAATACTAGTAATCTAGTGTTTGGCGTGACCGGCTATTATTGATATTTGAACTGTATGAAATCAGTTATTTATTTACGTTCATAAACAATGTTGTCATGTTCTAGTTTCTTGGCTTCTTCCAAACGCCCATCGGCCATATTGATAAGGTCATAGATATTTCCCATTGGTAATACCTCTCTGAATGTACAAAGACCAATGTTAAGGTGAAGGACCATATCCCATTCTTCATATTGGAAGGGTTCATCATGGGCATAACGGGTAATTTTTCTAGCAAGTGTAACAGCTTCGTCAAGGTTCTTAACTTGCTTTAGGACTGAAAAAGCATTGGTGCCATACATGAAGATTTCTTCTTTGGACCCAATGACATCTTCAAGCATTTTTGCAACATAGACAAGAGCCATATCACCGCATTGATGGCCATAGTCTTTGTTGATTTTACTAAAGCCTTCAATATCTATAAGAAGCATGGAATAATCTTGATCTGGCATGGCCATATGATTCATTGCTTTTTGGTATGTAAGGTTAAGAGCATCGATAAAAGATTTGACATTCTGTATCTCTGTCAATTCATCGTGCTGTGCCATTGAATCGTTAACATCCATTTGATCTTCAATAAAAGACTTAAGGGTCAGTCCTTCATTACTGCCCGCTAAGGATTCTACTGTAATTGAATGACCCCATGTTCCGATGATTTGTCCATCAGTTCCATGAAGAGGGTATTTGGAGGTGATAACATAATTGTTACCTGTATTCTCCATAGTTTCGACTTCAATGGCATGTAACATGGGTTCGCCTGTAGCAATGATGCGTTGCTCATCATTGTAGGCTTGTCTTGCATGTATTTTTTGTGAAAAAGTCAAAGTCTGTTTTGCCAATGGCTTCTTCAGGATTTTTTAGACCAAAATGTTTGGCTTGTTTTTTTACTCAGAGCAATGAATTTAGAGTCCATATCTTTGAAATACATATTGATATGCTCATTTTGCATCACAGCATTGTAGACAACAAGAGAGAGTTCATTTTTGTTGTAAGGAAAAGATTGAAAATTATTCATCCGTGGGTACACTCCTTTCAAGCTTCCATAATATTACGGTAATTACAGTTACTACCGTACAGTATCTATATTATACCATAAATTTATGCAGGGGATATTGTATTATAAGTATTACTGTACTATAATGTGTGGGTACGCCTAAAAGGCACTAATTATTAATCACCCACACATAGCAGATGACATTATCAGATGTTATCAAGGAGAAGGAAATAATGGATATTTACCAAAAGTCATTAAAGATGCACGAAGAGAACCGTGGTAAGATTGAAATGGTCTCAAAAGTTAGTGTTACCAACAAAGAAGAATTGAGTATGGCATACTCACCAGGAGTGGCAGAACCTTGTCGTGCCATAGAGAAAGATCCATCAGCAATCTATAAATACACTTCAAAAGGAAATCTGGTTGCAGTAATAACCGACGGGTCAGCAGTGCTTGGTCTTGGTAATATAGGTCCAGAAGCGTCTATGCCTGTTATGGAAGGTAAATCCATACTATTTAAGAACTTTGGTAATGTAGATTCATTCCCAATCTGCCTTGATACACAAGACACAGAAGAAATCATCAAGACATGTAAATTACTTGCACCTGGTCTTGGTGGTATTAATCTGGAAGATATATCAGCGCCTAGATGCGTTGAGATAGAGAGAAGACTCATTGAAGAATTGGATATTCCAGTTTTTCATGATGACCAACACGGAACAGCAATCATTACTATAGCAGCCTTAATCAATGCTTGTAAACTAACTGGTAAAGACGCAAAGTCTCTCAAAGTAGTCATAAGCGGCGCTGGTGCAGCAGGATCTTCCATTGCCAAGATGATTCACCAATATGGTGTTGCTGACATATTATGTATAGACCGACATGGGATTATTAGCACTAATAGAGAAGGACTTGATTTTGTTAAGAAAGAAATACTGTCTTATACCAATAAGAAGGATGTTGATGGAGATTTGGCCTATGCCCTAACAGATGCAGATGTGTTTGTTGGTGTATCAGCCCCAGGGATTGTAACAAAAGAAATGGTGGCATCAATGAATGACAACCCATTTATCTTTGCTATGTCTAACCCAACACCTGAGATTATGCCAGAACTTGCTATGGAGGCAGGGGCAAAAATCATTGGAACGGGACGTAGTGATTACCCTAATCAGATTAACAATGTGCTCGCTTTCCCAGGTATCTTCAGAGGTGCACTGGATGTAGGTGCTAAGAAAATAAACGATGAGATGAAATTAGCAGCAGCTTATGCCATTGCATCAGTACTTGAAGAGTCTGAGCTTAGAGATGATTATATAGTGCCTTCACCATTTGATGAAAGAGTTGCAAAAGCCGTTGCAAAAGCAGTTGGTCAAGCGGCCATCAAATCTGATATAATTAGATAAAGGTCTATTGTAGACAAATATCTAATTGAGGTGGTATGAATGCATAAAACAACAGAATCAGGTCTTAATAAGGAACTTGTTCAACTTTATCAATCAGTTTATGGTGATAACCCTTATTATGATGCGTCTGAATGTTATAAAGAACTTCAATTGTTGATGTATAGATACCAAGAGCAAAGAACACCAAAACAAATTATTAGAGATCAAAATAAACAAGGGTGGTACCTCGATGAACATATCGTAGGTATGACCCTTTATGTTGACCTTTTTTCAGATGACCTTGCAGGATTCGTTAACCGTATTGATTACATTAAAGAACTAGGCGTGAATTTCATACACTTTATGCCTATTCTAAGAGGTAGACCAGACGAGAATGATGGTGGCTATGCGGTAATGGATTATAAGAGCATCAATCCAGAAATTGGTGACTTTGAAGAATTCGATAAACTTCTTGGCCTATTGCATAAAGATGACATTCATACTTGTGTGGATTTTGTTATCAACCATACAGCCAAAGAACATGAGTGGGCCAAGAAAGCTCTATCTGGTGATGCCACATATATGAATTATTACCTTATGCATACCACAAAGGAAACACCAGATGCCTATGATGTCACAGTACCAGAGGTTTTTCCTGGCGTTGCACCAGGTAATTTCACTTATTATGATGAAATTGGTCGTTATGTGATGACGTCATTCTACGAGTTCCAATGGGACTTGAACTACAAGAATCCTAAGGTCTTTGAAGGGATTATTGATATTCTACTCTTCTTAGCTAACAAAGGTGTGGATATGATACGTCTTGATGCTATACCTTTTATATGGAAGAAGTTGGGAACAACATGTCGTAATCTTGATGAAATACACCCTATTCTTAGAATGATGCACTTAATCGTTGACTTGGTTTGCCCATCTGTTGCCTTACTTGGAGAAGCTATTGTTGAAGCAACAGAGATTGTAGGTTATTTTGGTGAAGAGGAACTGGAATGTGATGTAATGTATAATGCCCCCTTGATGGTTAATCTTTGGAACAGTCTAGCTACAAGAGATACTAGATTAATGACTGAGGATACCAATAGGCTAAAGGTTCTTGAAGGTGGTGCGTGGATTAATTATGTCAGGTGTCATGATGATATTGGATGGGGATTCAATGAGGCCATGACTAAAAACTTGGGTTTTGATCCTTACTTGCATAAACAGTTCCTAATTGACTTCTACCTAGGCACCTATAAAGACACTTTCTCAGTAGGGGAGCTCTATGAATATGACGAGAAAACAGGTGATGCTAGAAACTGTGGTACAATGGCCAGTCTGTGTGGTCTAGAGAAAGGCTTAGCAGCTTCAGACCATTATCAAATTGAACTTGCCATCAAACGTATCCAACTACTGAATGCAGTGATTATGTCATCCACTGGGATTCCCCTTATCTATAGTGGCGATGAAATGGCCATGCTCAATAACCATGATTATAAAAGGGATGAAAAGAAAGCCCATGATTCAAGGTGGCTTCATCGCATGAAATTTGACTGGCAGGCTTATGAAGACTTGGATAAGAAGGTGGATAAAGAAACGTACATTGAATTGTCTTGTAAAAGTCAGGTCTATACAGGGATGAAGAAGCTTATAGCAACGAGGAAAGGCTTAAGTATTCTAAGGTCAGAAATAAAGCAATTTGCAGTGCCTCTTGATAATAAACATGTCTACTGTATTTATAAAATAGACAAGAATGATCTATTCGTTGGCTTCTTTAATTTTTCTGAAGATAGGCAAATAGTTAAAACTTCAGTACTAGCCAGCCATCTCGGTCACAGTGATATGAAAGATCTGTTACAAGGCAAGCGCGTTAATCTTGACGGTGAGTCTGTTTTACTTGGTCCATACGAGTATCTGTGGTTAGTGAAAGATACAGTAGAGAAGTAGGTGAGTGTATGTTGAAGAAAAAAAATTCTTGTTGTTACTGGGGCTAGTCATGGTCTTGGCAAAGTACTCTACCAACAATTGAAAAAGAATGACAACTATAGAGTTATAGGTACCTCAAGGGCAGGCAGTGATGAACTCCTAAGTCTTAAGCTACATGATTACCACTCAATAAGTAGCTTTGTTATAGAAGTGAAACGTCTTTATGGAACAGTGGATATTCTAATTAATAATGTTGGCAGCAACATTATTGGGTCGGTTCTTGGCACATCAGATGAAGAAGTATCTTACCAAATGAAAGTGAACTATAAGGGGGCAGTCAGATTAACAAAGATGTTGCTTCCTGACATGCTTGAGAAAAAATATGGTAGAATTATAACAATTAGCTCTGTTGGAGGCATCGTACCTCTTCCATATAACAGTGCTTATGCTGCCAGTAAGGCGGCCATTGAGGCTTATATGGAATCTTTTAGCTATGAGCTTACAGGCACTGGCGTCTACACAACATTGGTTGAGCCCATCGGCATCACTATCAAGAGTGATGACATAAGGCTTCTGATGGCTAACAGAGAAATCGAAGCGCATATGTCAAAAGTGTCTAAGCTACATAAGAAAATGACAACCCCTTTTTCACCATCGGTATCTAAGAAGAAAGTGGCCAAGAAGGTTGCAAAAAAAATAATCACTAAGAAGAAGCCTAGACTAAGATACGGTGTTGGTTTACCTGGATACATACTTAGACTTATGCACAGTATTTTACCCTTCAGATGGTTTGCGAGAATCTTTGGCCTATGGTATAATTAATAATAATTATCAGTTGAATTAGGAGGCTATGGTATGTGGATTGTTGGTGTATTTCTTGTTGCAATAATTGTATTGTTCGTTGTTGTAGACAATTATAATAATAAACGTCATGAAGAAAAGGGCATCTGCCAGACCACTGGTGGTACTTGTACTTCGAAGATTGGATGTACTTGTGGTGATGAGGTAGAATCCCATTAAATGAAATGCAATGAATGGACCGTCCACTGGATGGTCCTTTTTTAACTTAGGAGTTATACTTATGAAAGATAGAAAACGAATCAAAATTATATTGGGGTCTATTATCTTTGTGGTGTTCTTACTCTACCCTGCAATTGAAGTGAATGATGAGATTGGACCAAGGCTTTTGACCAATCAAAGTAAGTCGGAAGTTGATAAGGATGCTGAGGTAAAAGAAGAAGTAGAAGAAGAGATAGAAGTAGTAGTTGAACCCAAGCCGATAAAACCAATAGAAGGAATAAAACTTGGAAACCTAGATGTTAAGCATGTCATAATCAGTCCACATCAGGACAGCGTTACTGAGGTTGGTTTAAATTTTCATACAGATATTGATGTAGACATTGATACAGCTTATAATGTGATTCTGATGGACCAAGAAGAGAGTCTCATAGCTAAGTACAGTGTAGATTCTTCTAAGTTACTAAGTGAGATGGCAAATGCCTATGAGATAGATATGGTGGATCTAGAGGCTGGACAAAAGTACACGTATGTTTTGACAGATGGACAGTCTTATAGCCAACGATACGAGTTTACTACCATGGATAATCAAGCTTTTGATATGATATTCTTTGGTGATATTCAGGGGTATAAACTAAGTCATTATGAGGCTTTTAGAGAAACATATGATATGGCTGTGAATGAAGTGGGTATGTCAGATATTGCTTATATAGCGGGCGATATTGTTGATAAAGGTGATAGTATTGATCAATGGAGTTATTTCTATCATGCAATGGAGATAGCATTGACAAAGCAGTTGATTCTAACATCCATAGGCAATCATGATGTGAAAGGGTCTTCTGATTACTACTTAGGCAGCTTTAACTATGCCAAAAATGGCATTGAGAATTTGATGGAGCGAACTTATTATATTGATGTAGCTGGTGGCCGAATTGTTGCTTTTGATACCGAAAGTTATAGTAGATATGAGGACCAAGAAGCTTGGCTTGATGAAGTTTTCTTTGGAGCGGATGAAGGCTTTAAGATTGTGGTCATGCATAGAAGCGTTTTTCCAATGTCCTATGACGAAGGCCATGTAAGAAATCTAGCCCAAAGTTTTGAAAGCGCTGGTGTTGATTTGGTTCTCAGTGGGCATGACCATATTTATAGTAGAACTACGATTAATAGTAAAGAAAAAGTAGAGCTTGGTAGTGGTGTGACCTACATTGTGGGAGGTAGTGGGTCAGGTTCAAAATACTATGAAGCTGGAGCTGAGGCCCATCGATATTGGAAACATATTGTCTATGATGATGACAACCCTGTGTTTACGCACATAAAAATTGAGGATAATACCCTTAGAGTTGTAGCTTTTGCTAGGACTGAAACGGGCCCAGTTGAGATTGACCATTTTGAATTGACGAATTGAACATATATTACACAAGAAACTGTGCATAATGTACAGTTTTTTATTGTTAAAAAACTATCAATAGTGCAATACCCAGTAAAAAAAACAGTGTATTCTATACTATAGCACGAAAGTGCTTTATTGTAGTGGCAATTATAGGATGAAACTTGCATTTGTGGTACAATTCTATTAGTGTGGTTGAGTAGGGCTTGTAATTAAATAACAGGTAATAATCACAAAAAAAATGTGGAGGTAAGGATTTATGATTGTACTGGTTTTTGTTGCAGTATTGGTAGCTTTATTAATGGCAGCGTACAACTTCAATGCAGTGAAGAAGTTGGATGCGGGTACTGACTTGATGAAAGAAATCGCCTTAGCAATTCAAGAAGGGGCAAATGCATTTATTCATCATGAATACAAGGTTATCGCTAGAATTGCGGTAATCATTGCAGTATTACTTGGTGTTGTTGTTCAGTGGTATGTAGGGGTAGTATTTATACTGGGCGCAGTAATGAGTGGTCTTGCAGGATTTATTGGTATGAGAATAGCAACTATTTCTAATGTACGTGTTTCAAACAAAGCTAGAACTTCAAAAAGTCTTGGTCAGACCCTAAAAGTGGCGTTCCAAGGTGGTTCAGTAATGGGTCTATGTGTAGGTGGTTTTGCCTTACTAGGTCTTGGGCTTGTATATGTGGTGTTCGGAGAGTTTCTTGGTCAACTTGATGCATCGAAGTTGGTAATTACTAAAAACTGGTTAGGCATTAGTTTTATACCATTTACAATGACAGTATCTGGTTATGCACTTGGTTGTTCGATCATTGCAATGTTTGACCGTGTTGGTGGAGGTATCTATACCAAAGCAGCTGATATGGGTGCAGACCTTGTTGGTAAAACAGAAGCGGGGATTCCAGAAGATGATCCTCGTAACCCTGCAACTATTGCTGATAATGTAGGAGATAATGTGGGTGACGTTGCTGGTCTTGGTGCTGACTTACTTGAGAGTTTTGTAGGTGCCCTTATCTCAGCTGTTGTTCTGGTTTCATATATGTACTATACAACAAGTGGCAGTGCTGATCCTATGAGTGCTACTCTAGTTAGAAGTCTTATTATGTTCCCAATCCTTTTTGCAGCGATTGGTTTGTTAAGTTGTGTTGTTGGTATTTTGTCTTTATTAGTTCGTAAGATGTCAGAGCATCCTCATAAAGAGCTCAACTATTCATTATGGACATCTGCTGGTTTAACAGTCATCTTAACAGGCGTATTTACATATTACTATTTCAGTGGCCAAGATGTAACTGGACTTGGTTTTAAAGCAGGCATAATGTCACCATGGATTGCTGCTATATTTGGAATTAGTTCTGGTATCTTAATTGGTTTTCTTGCTGAGTATTATACAAGTTATGATTTCAAACCAACCCAAACAATTGCCAACAAATCAGTACAAGGTACAGCAATTACAATCACTCAAGGTTTGGCAGCAGGTATGAAATCACCCTTATACCCAGTTATGGTTCTTGCATTTGCTACGATGGCAGCAAACTTTTTTGCAGGGCTCTACGGTGTTGCTATGGCGGCAATTGGAATGTTATCTTTCGTAGCGGCTACAGTATCAGTTGATACTTATGGTCCTATTGCAGATAACGCTGGTGGAATTAGCGAGATGAGTAAACTAGATCCAGAAGTACGTAAGATTACTGATAAGCTTGACTCAGTAGGTAATACAACTGCTGCAATTGGTAAAGGCTTTGCTATTGGTTCAGCATCACTTGCAGCTTTATCATTATTAGCATCCTATTTGTATTCACAAGCTAATGCAGCAGATACTATGGGTTTTGTCCTAAATATTAATATGATTAACACATTAACACTTGCTGGTGCTCTTGTTGGAGCGGCGATACCATTTTATTTCTCAGGTATCTTGATTGAGTCTGTTGCTAAAGCAGCTTCAGCGATGGTTGAGGAAGTAAGACGTCAGTTCAAGGAGATGCCAGGAATTTTAACAGGTGAAGTAAGACCTGATTATACCCGTTGTATAGAAATATCTTCAGAAGGCGCTCTTAAAGAAATGACTCTTCCAGCACTCATATCAGTACTAGTACCAATTGGAAGTGGTTTTATCTTTGGTGCAGACTTTGTTGGAGGCATGCTGATTGGAACAACGCTTTCAGGTATTATGCTTGCACTCTTCACTGCAAACAGTGGTGGTGCATGGGATAATGCTAAGAAGCTTGTTGAATCTGGTGGCGTTGAAGGTCATGGCAAAGGTTCAGAGGTTCACGCATCAACAGTTATTGGTGATACAGTTGGTGACCCTCTAAAGGATACAGTTGGTCCATCACTGGATATTCTTATTAAGATTATGGCAATGATTTCACTTGTTGCGGTATCGGTATTTAGCCAGTATAACCTGCTTGAATTGTTTAAGTAGATAAATTAGAATTCTTATAAAATATTAAGGGTGATAAAAGACACTTTGTCCTAAAAGTGACTTTTGTCACCCTTTTTGGTTACTTTTACCTCTTAACGTATTGAATTTGTTGAGGTAGAGTATAGTTAGGTGTAATTATAGATAGATGTATAGTATGGAGGATGAGCAATGTTTTATATGAATCGTAAGCTGATTATGAGGAGTCTAATAGGGCTTGTAATAGTCATGTTGTTACTTGGGACAAGCGCGTGCAAAAAAGATAAGCCCGAAGAGGAGAAACAGCTATCATCAGAGAAAGAGAATGAAGATCATAAAGAGTCATCAGAATTTGAAGACGAAAGTGAAGAACATCCATCTGATGACACATCTATTTCATCTGGTCAGAATGATAACAAAGCAACAAGAGATGAAAATATTCTTGGCACACTAGAAGAGGCTCCGGTTTGGGACTTTAACATCAATGCGACCTACGAGCCATGGGATAGTGATATGCCTTATATCAATCCTATGGGAAGTCAAGAGGCTTATTCTGAGATATTTTTCTCCAAAAATAATGTGGTCTACTTTGATTACAACGATGAAAACAACATCTATCACTACCGGAATGTTTTTTGGCGATGCTTATAGAATGACGGTCATGTTTGACGATAATAAAAGCTATGAGGAGAACTTGGCATTCTTAAAAGACATCAGAAGTTACGTCAAGCAAATGGATGGTCATATACAGGGATCTTATTATGATTCCCTTGTCTTTACCATCGATGATGAGAAAGGTGCCCATTGGTGGTGTTCTGTCTACCCATCAGGTGATGCCTTTACTTTAGAAGTCATCAAAGAAGAAGAAATTCATATGGATGAGACCCTTCATATTAAGACTTCCGATTATCCTGATGGTGTTTGCTATTTTACATCCTATAGTGATGGTGTAACGTATCAAACTATTGTTGGTGATGTTGATGAAGGTATCTATACCATAGATGTATACAGTGATTTATCTTATGGGGCATACACCCGTTCTTATAGTTTTAACGACGAAGTCCATAGTGAGAAAGGTAAGAAGTTCGTTTTTGACAATGTCATGTTTGATGAAGGGGTTTATTACTGGGAAGTTGCATGGAGAGATGATGAAGACCCTGGGGATATCTACGTCTCACTAATAGATTCTGGGGATATTCCTTATGTAAAGATGGGTGAAGAACTTGGAGCCATCAAAGTCAGTACATCATCAGCAGAGTCCATCAATGTTACACCAACAGGTCAAAGTAATCTCTTCATTGATCATCCAGAAGTGGATTCAGGTGGATTTTATCTTGATAAAACGCCAGATGGTGACTATCTCATCTATGTGCCATCAGGCATGTGGGATGTGGATATAATACCTAGAGGCGACGCCCTCCTTAGCAATTACAAAACCTTAATGGTTCCAGTAAGCTCAGGTGAGGTGACAACCATCAAAGTACCACTCCAATATGAACAGCTATTGAGTCAGGAAGAAGAAAACAAAGGCATGGAAGGTCTTGTTATGGAAGATCTTGTGGAGTCAGGTAATAATGTCAGCTTCAACTTTACACTTGTAGACCGGGAAGCTAAAGAAATCCTTCCGGACCTTTCCAACACAGAAATCTTTGAAGGTGGCATCAAAACATCCATCAAGTCTATAGAGCGTATAGATACACCTCCAAGTGTTGTTTTATTGCTTGACTCATCTGGTTCTATGAAAGGACAAATGACTCAAACCCTTGATGCTGCTAGGACTTTTATTTCTTCATTACCAGAAGATACATATCTCAAAGTAATCGACTTCGATACCAAGCCAACTGTCCTTGATGGTTCCAGTGTTTCAGGTGGTCTTGATAGCCTTGGCCAAATCAAAGTTGGTGGCGCTACTGCCCTTTATGATTCGGTCATCAAAGGCTATGAACTATTAGAAGGCAAGTCCAGGCCAACATTGGTTGTATTTACAGATGGGACAGATGCCAACTATAATGACACGGCAGCTGGAAGTGTGGCAAGCTATGAAGAGGTACTTGAGGTTGTGGATGATAATGACATATCTATGTACACCATTGGATTTGGTGAAGGTCATGACGCTAGTACGCTTATGGATTTAGCCACAAACAGCGCAGGTCTTTATTATTCTGCAGAAGATGACAGTGCCTTATACGAAGTCTTTGAAGCAATCAACAACAAACTTAGCAATAGTTTTAAGGCAATCTATGAACGGCCTAAACAGATGTCGCCAAGCGATGTGCCAATGATTTCATTTGTCATTGATATTAGTGGATCAATGTATAGCGATGACAACGATGCCTGTGGATGGCGTCTTGATGATGTCAAAAATGTCTTCCATGATTTTGTACAAGACTTGCCAGATGAAGCCCAACTACAACTAATGACCTTTAACAGCAGTGTCCAAATAGAACAATCCTCAACAACGGATAAAACAAGAATTCTAAGAGGGCTGGGTGATTTGTTTGCAGCAGGCGGTACGGAGATTCTAACTTCGATTGTGGCTGGCTATGAAACTTTAGATATGATGCCAACAACCAATAAGGTACTTGTTTACTTGACGGATGCCGCCCTAGGTGTTGACAGCAGCGACAAGGAGATGTTTGACGAAACCCTTGAGGAAATGAAAGAAAAGAACATGAACGTCTTGTGGGTTGGTCTTGGAATGGAAGAAGACAGTCCAGAGTTTGTTTATGCAGCTGAAAAAATCAGGAGGCCAATATGTGGTATCAGAAGATGTTGATGTCCTTAGAGAGGCATTTGATGATGTTCTTAGAACTGTCAAAGAGACAAAGACTGCAGAGAATACCAACGTAAGGATTAACATTGAGAAGGTTAGTGATACAGGGGCGCGTACAGCCTTTACAGCCAACCAGTTTCAAGTGCTGTCACCACTTCCCCTTAGCGGTGAAGTGGTATCAACAGAGACCATTAATTATGAAACAGGAACTGTTCTAAAACAATATGATGCACATACAGCTAGCTTAATCTCTGGTGATAGGGTACCTGGCAATGAAACAAAGATACAAAAGCGAATGCCTCTAGAAGTCATGGGAGAAAATCAAGCCATGGAGATTGAAGTCAGCGAGCTTATTTATATGTCAACCTTGTATGGAGTTGATGCGCCTTATGGTCATCGCTATCTGGCAGTAGATATGTCCATGAATCATATATTGCCAAAGCAAGAAGTGATTGTTTACCCTGAAGGTACGGGCCATCCTGCTTCATGGGTTGGAGGCGGTAATGCTAATGAAGGTACTGTTAAAAATGTCAAAATACCTTATATGATTCCAGATTTCAAATCACATTTTTACGTGACCTATAATGATGAATACACTTATCCAGCATCGGAGGCAACTTGGCTTGCTGCGACGCCTGTTGCCCTGCCAGGCAATCAGTCAATAACATTGATGCCTGATCAAAGTGAAGAAGGTGTCTTGATTTTCGTTGTACCAGAAGAAGCGACGGAACAATGTTCCCTACATTTCTATGATGTGAATTATGGCCATGTAGATATTCCATTAGTTGGTGAGATGGTAACGAGAGCCAGTGAAATTAGCTCCTTGCCAACTGAAGTAACAACGAAGTTAAATGACGTCTTCGAGTTAGGGATTCGCGGTTATGAAGACAGTTACTATATAGGAGGATCAGATGAGCTAGGTTATGGTTCTGTTTACAGAGTGGTTGAAGGTGATTTTGTCTCAAATGTTCAAGCACTCATAGATATCGATCCGAGTGAACGCTTTAGCTTAAGGTATGAAACCGATAATGGTAATTATTATGTGCCACTTGACCCTATTACATCCCAGTTGCCGGCAGGATTTTATAGTCAGAGGATGATGGCACCAGGTTCCTTTAACTTTGCAAGATGGGCATTTACAGTTCCAGAAGGTCTAGAAAGTGCTTCCTGTGACTTGTTCATAGACCTTGCAGATGGTGATGGTGTAGTAAAAGTCAATGATGGAACGAAACAGAGTGCTTCAAAAATAGCTACATACAAACATGAGTATTTCACACTGGATATTAATGGTTTGACAGATAGCATAGATAATATTGTTGATTCAGGTGGCGACTGGATTGTTGGTGATATAACCATTCATGATGTTGAAGATGATTTTTCAACTCAAGGACTTGGTGACATGTTTGTTCTAATTAGAGAAGACCAACTAGAAGAGCAAAAGACGGACTATCAAGTATCAACCAGTCTTGGTAATTTTTCTTCAGGTGGAAGCAGCAATGATAACAGACGTGTGCTTGACTATATTACTGAATCACTTGTGCTTGGTATTGATAATGAAACCATAGTATATGATGGGACTAGCCTTAGAGGTCAAATCGTCTTTAGTATTCCATATGATTCTACATCAGAGGAATGGGTTTTAACCTCCCCGTATTTTGAGGATATGGCACTAAGCATCAGCAGTGATGAATACGATACTTCTTTGTTCGGTTATGAAACCGTATATGAAGTGGACACAGGTTATTCAGAGGGCTTGTCCTATGCAATTGACAGTGTAGTTAGTGCTTATCGGGCAGCACACCCAGAGATGGATGAATCCCTAGTTGGTAATTCAGCTTTTGAAGAAGAAGATCTTCAAGATGTCCTTGCGCCGGCCATGTCAACTTATGGTAATAAAATCATTGAAGGTGTTGATGATCTTACAGAAATGTTCAAGATTCTTGACGGTGTTGAATGGACAGCCAAGTCTTATAATGCCGTTGGAAATTATGACAAGGCACCGGAAGCAGTTATAACAGGTAGTGAAGGTACAGCTATGGATATGGCTTATACAGCGTATAGAATGTTATGTCGACTAGGCTATAAACCCAAACTGCATTCAGTGAATATTACTGATCAAGGGGAAGAGGACTTGATTTCTCTATCTGGTAGAGAAGATTTCGCTTCTTATGAATTACCTGCAATATCATATATGGATGATAATGGCAAAATAGAATACATTGTTTATCCTTACAATGAGTACCTAAGTAAGCTTGATGACTTAGTATTCATGGATGATTTTAGTCACAAAGATTTCTATAACGATACAGCAAACATATCAGTTAGTGTTATCGGAACAAGTGAAGGTGGTACAGTATCAGATCAGATGAGTGATTTGACAGATGCCCTAGGTGGTGGTGACGGAGGTGAAAGTTACCTAAGTGTTTCATTACTTAATGAGGACTTGCCTATTGAAACATTGTCCTTAGACGCCATTGATATTATTATGGCTAAAAGTTCTAATGAACTTACAGCTATAGTCACAACAACTGAAGAAGACTATAGGGGTAGCAATACAGTTGATTTATTATCTTTTAATGTTGAGTGGATTGAAGTTGTGATTAGTATGCCTGGTGAAGAACCTTGGATACATAAGGTAAAGGTTGGTGAAGAGCGAACACCGGATAGTGTGTTTATGACCTTATCGTTGGCAGCGCCTGGATTAACGGATAAGGCAGCAAAAGAATTGTCAAATAAGTTTAGTCATATTCATGGGGAGGTCGATAATCCAAATACATTATCAGCCATGAGATTCTATACAAGAACCATGTTAAATGACTTTATTTATGACCAGACCAAAGTAGAGGACGAATTTGAGGATATATATAATGTAAAAACAAGTCATGTTGATACTGAACGTGGCATTGCCATTACCTTGGTAATGGATGATGTTCTAAGAACAAGCATTAACTTACTTGAAACCAAACCAGATGTCTTATCAAAGGATGAAGCATTGCTACAAAGTTACCGTCTTGTCCATGGTCTTAATATGTCTATGTTAGAAGAAAAAAGTCCTAAAGAATGGCTATGGTCTATATAGTATATGGGCGCAGATGCCAGAAGGTGGAAGCCTGATGCTCTTTGACAGCATTGACACTGAGAAGACAACTGATGAAGATTTATTAAAGCTTGGTATGAGGCAATCTATGGTGGATTACTTGAGGGAAACTGAAGCTTATATCATGATTCAGACTAAACCTTCCATTATTGATGGACAAGAGCGCTGGGCTTGGTACGAAATCAACCCTTATACGTATGAAACAATGTCAGTTCTTGATACTGGTGAACATGGTGCAATGACATCAGAGGCTGTGTTGCAAGATATGGTAGCGTTGCCCAGTACCTTGTTGGTGCCTTTAAAGGTGTTGAAACATCGGTGTGGTCTGTTGCTGCATTTTCTTTAGAGCTCTCAGATTATGATGAGATTCTAAAGAGGGCCAAAGCATTTGCACTAGGGATAGCAGAGAACTTTAAAGTACCAGACGCTAAGGAAATGTTAACCAATGCGGCTAAAAAGGCGGCAATGGATGCAGCCAAAGATATGGCAAAGGACATGGGAATGGATCCAGATAGCACAATGTTCAAACCACCTTGGAATGACCCAAGACCTGACAAAGAAGATTATAAAGGTTTTCAAAATGGTTTCAAAGAAGGGGTGAATTACTATTTTGAGAATGCCAAATAGTAATTTCAGAAAGCTGATTTAATACAAAAATATTATGAATCTAATATCGCCACTGTTCAATATGAATAGTGGCGATAATTATTATCAAGTAATAATAACTACAATCTTCGTTAAAAACTTGACAAACTTTAGGCCCTACTTTATACTAAGTTTATGGAAATGAGTATCATTATCATTAAAACCACAGAATTAATTGTGTCTAGAGTGTGAATTATGGTTATATCCATTGACATAGCAACATTTTCATTATAGACTATAGAAGTTAGCCGAGGCTAACCCTGTAGAAAATTTATCAAACTTTTGGAGCGAACATGAGTAATAACGAATCGATGGAGATGTACCTTGAGACAATATTCATATTGGAGAATGACCATGGCCATGCTCATAGTGTTGAGATAGCCAAAAAGCTAGGTGTTTCAAAGCCAAGTGTGTCAAAGGCAATGAACTCTCTTAAGGAACAAGGACTTATTGTTAAAGAAACTTACGGGTCCATTAACCTTACTGATAAAGGAAGAGACATATCAATGAAAATCAGCAAGAAGCATGAGCTGATTGAAACTTTCCTGAAGGATACATTAGGATTGTCCAGTGTCCAAGCTAGTAAGGATGCATGTCGTATTGAACATGTTGCCTCTGAAGAAATGTTTGAAGCCATAGAACAGTATTTAGTTTCTAATAGTTAATGAGATGTGGAGGTGTCGCAGATGGAGCATGCAGTTAATAACAAAAGATTGACGAAAGCAATGGCAAGAGAGATGGTAACGATGGAGCTAGTCACAGATTTATCAAAAGGTGCAATAAATAAAACCTATACAATCAAGCATATCAATACATCTGATGAAGAGATGAAGGAATTTTTTGTTTACTCTTGGATGCTATGAAGGTGAACACATCACCATTATTTCAATCCTTGCTGAGAATTATGTTGTATCCATTAAGGATGCTAGATATAGTATCGATACTGAGTTAGCTGAAGCTATAGAGATATAGCTTTTTAAATAAAATGAAAGTTAGCCGAGGTTAACTTAATATAATAAATATTGATTTAGCCTGCCTTCGTCGGCTGATACGATGTATCCACATTAGTGTGAAATCAATTAGGAGGACAAAATGAAAATAGCACTAACAGGGAATCCCAATAGCGGGAAGACCACATTATTTAATGCCATTACTGGCAAAATCGAGAAGGTTGGCAACTGGGCTGGTGTTACAGTTGATAAAAAAGAAGGGGAAATAAGAAGTACCCTTAATACAACAGACAAGGCAATTGTAGCAGTAGACTTACCTGGTGCCTATTCAATGTCACCATTTACATCTGAGGAAAGTATTACAAGTGAGTTTGTTAATAATGAAAATCCAGATGTTATCATCAACATTGTTGATGCAACCAATCTTAGTCGTAGTCTTTTCTTTACAACTCAGTTGTTGGAATTGGACATCCCTGTGGTAGTCGCACTGAACAAAAGTGACCTGAACGTCAAGAAGAAAACAAATATAGACACAAAAGAATTATCAGAGAAATTGGGTTGTCCAGTAGTTGAAACAATATCAACCAAATCAGGTGATAACGGCTTGACAGATTTGATGAATCAAGTACTTGCTGCTAAAGGTAGCAAACAAAAGGCTCCCTTTGATGCAACAGGTGAAGACTTTGCAGATGAAAATTCTGTCAAAGCTTTTTGATAAGAAACGGTTTGAATTTGTCAAAGGTATCGTCCATGAAGTTGAAGACCGTGCAATTAAGCTCATGCTCAAACGAGACAAGATGCCATGGATAGGGTTCTAGCTCACAAATGGTTAGGTATTCCAATATTTGCTGCCATAATGTGGTGTGTATTTGCAATATCACAGACATATGTTGGTCCACTTGTTGCAGACATTTTTGTTGGTTGGTTGGAAGGATTCCAAGGGATTGTTGCAGATTCCCTAGGCGACAGTGTTTCTCCATTCTTAAGTGCATTGTTGGTTGACGGTATTATTGGTGGTGTGGTTGCGGTTGTAGGTTTCTTACCACTGATTATGGTATTGTTCTTCTTACTTGCTCTACTTGAAGATTGTGGTTATATGGCCCGTGTTGCTGTTGTTATGGATCGATTCCTCAAAAAAGTAGGTTTATCTGGCAAGTCAATTATCCCAATGGTTATTGGTACTGGTTGTGCAATTCCTGGGGTTATGTCTACTAGAACAATCCGTAATGAACGTCAAAGAAGAACGACAGCAATGTTAACACCATTTATGCCATGTGGTGCCAAGTTGCCAGTCATTGCATTGTTTGCAGGTGTATTCTTTAATGATGCAGCTTGGGTAGGTACAGCAATGTACTTCTTAGCTATTGGTATAATTATTATGGGAGCCCTTATAGTCGTTCGAATTACAGGCGAAAGAAATGCTAGAAGTTTCTTTATTATGGAACTTCCAGAATATAGATTACCAAGTGTTAAGAGAGCGACAATCTCCATGTTCTCAAGAGCCAAATCATTTATTATTAAGGCAAGTACAATCATTCTTATCTGTAACGCCGTGGTACAGATTATGCAAACATTCAACTGGCAATTTCAGATGGTGGCTGAGGAAGCTGCTGATACAAGTATCCTTGCTTCAATTGCATCACCATTTGCCTTGCTATTAATTCCACTTGGCTTTGGTGCTTGGCAACTGGCTGCAGCGGCAATCACGGGTTTCATTGCCAAAGAGAACGTCGTTGGAACAATAGCGGTTGTTTATGGCATCTCTAACTTTATTGATACAGAGAATTTGGAATTAGTAACTGGTGCGGCAGATGTCGCTGGTGTTATGGGATTAACATCTGTAGCAGCATTGTCCTACTTAGTCTTCAACCTATTTACGCCACCATGTTTTGCGGCTATTGGGTCTATGAATTCTGAAATGGAAAACCGCAAGTGGTTATGGGGCGGCATTGGTTTCCAATTCAGCATGGGTTATGTTGTAGCATTTTTAACTTATCAAGTAGGAACACTTTTGACAACTGGAACCGTTGGAACAGGCTTCATTCCAGGCCTCATGGCAGTTCTAATTATTATTGCAGTGGTTGGTTACCTTATGATGCAAGGTGATAGAAGAGCCGATCAGAAATTAGCATTGAACACCAAATAGAGGAAGTGATAGTATGATGAATATCATCGTGGGCATAACCATTGTTTTGATATTATCAGGAGCGGTTGCCAAAATCGTTTCAGAAAAGAAAAAAGGTGCCAAATGTGTTGGGTGCCCTTATAGCGCCAACAACAAAGCATCTAGTAACTGTGGATGTGACCATTAATATGAGACATTAGATTAATCAAGAGGCTAATACACTAGAGGAAATAAGCTGGTGCATTAGCCCTTTTTTGTTGTTCAGTAAATCTGTTTTGCTTTGATTCTATGTTATAATATTTTATAAGTGACAATGTTTTAGTTGGAGGGTATATGGATAAGATATTAGATTGCAACGTTGATTTACACATACATAGTTATGCATCAGATGGTGAATGGAGTGCCGGGGGGGATTATTGAGCAGGTTGATAGATATGGCATAAAGATGTTCGCTGTTTGTGATCATGATGAGATTGGCTGTGTACCTGAGATTGAGACTTTGCTGACTGAGCGAAATGATCTTGAGTATATTAGAGGTGTTGAGATATCAACAGAATACAAAGGTAGAGAACACCATATTCTAACCTATGGTATTGATGTTAAGGACCAAAGTTTGCGTGACATATTGCTTAGGCACCGAAATACCAGAGATGCTTATAATGAAGGATTGATTCTTTTTCTTCAAAAGTCCTATCCTCATTTATCCTTGGATGATTACAACAATTATGACTATTTTCCATATCAAGGTGGATGGTACATGTATTGCTATTTAACAGATCGAAACGTTATTAATAAGCTATCCGATTATTTTTCGGTGATAAAAGGGTATGAATATCAGAAAGATTTCACACCACCAGAAGAGTTGCTTAGCAAGCTAAACGCACTAGGCTATACAACTATACTAGCACATCCACCAGCTTATCAAGATGGCGACTTTTATGATACAGATGATCTGGATTTCTGGAGAAAATTAGGTGTGAAAGGTATTGAGTGCTATACACAGTATCTAAATAATCAGGCTAATGCTCAGTATTATGTGAGTTATTGCAATAAACATAGTATGATGATTACAGGTGGATCTGACTGTCATGGTGGCTTTGCTGGTAGACGTTTAGGCTATCCAAGGGTAACCAAATCAATGATAAGGTTTAAGTATTGAGGACAAGAAGCTTGTTTGACTTTCAAAGAATGAGGTAAAATGTTATAATATATAGAAATATTTAAGAGGAAGTGGTGATTGATTTATGCGTCTGGTTGAATATGCTGATTTGAAGGAAGGTATGCTGATTGCAGATGACTTCTATGGTCTTAATGGTGGTATACTAGCAAAAAAAAGGTGCTGAAATAACGGAGAAATACTTGGAAAGTCTATCACAGTATGAGATTCCCTATTTTTATGTTCTTGATGAGTTTTCTAGTGGTCTGAACGTCCAATGTACGGTTACTTCTAAGATGCGTAATGAAGCAACACAGAATCTAAAAAAAACTTTATTTGGCTATTCGAAATGGCCAAACTAAAAAATTATACAGAATATATGCAGGATTGTCTTGGGTCTGTTGATGGTCTTACAGAGGACATTATCGGTGAGAAAATAGATTTGTATGATGTATTTGACATCAAAATGATTGAGAATTACAGATACCAACAACCAGTGAATGTGACCATCATGTCACTAATTATTGGTAAATGTCTTAACCTGTCTTCTTTAGAAATGTATCGTCTGGCCATTGGTGCTTTTTTCCATGATATCGGCAATATGTTTATTCCTGAGGAAGTCTTGTCTAAAGACGGTAAGTTATCTGACGCAGAATATAACTTGATTAAAACCCATGCGGAAGAAGGCTATCGCTTTGCCAAAGAAGAGTTCAATCTACCAATGCGTAGTTATCTGGCAATATTGCAACATCATGAGCGTTATGATGGTCATGGCTATCCTACAATGAAAGCCGGTGAGGATATTAGTATATACGGTCGTATTGTTGCAATTGCAGATGTGTTCGATGCGCTATCAAGTAGAAGACGCCAACGTCTCGCGATGCCTCCAGCTCAAGCCTTCAAGATTATTATTGAAGGTATGGGTAAGCAGTTTGACCCTAAGTTTGTCAAAGCTTTTGCTGAGCGTGTATCACCATACCCTATTGGTTTAACCCTTAAGCTACCTGGTAACAAGGTAGGCATTGTAGCCAAGAATTTCCAAGGGAAGCCTTTTAACCCTGAGGTTAGGGTTGTTCAAGAAGGGGATATGTTCTTAAGAATCCTTATACCATTAGGTTAGGGTGAAATTATTTGGTATTTGCTTCGGGAGAAATTAACTCCTGTCAATAAATAAGAAGCAGGGCGGGACAAGATATTTTTTGAAATTGATTCAAAAGATGTCATTTCCGTTTGTGATAAAAGAAAGGGCGAAACAGATATTTTTTGTATTTAATACAAAAGAACATCACTTTCGTCTATGCTTTTGAAAATGTAATTTTAAAAAGCATGGAGAGGTACCCAAGTGGCTGAAGGGTCCGCACTCGAAATGCGGTAGGTCGGTAACGGCGCGGGGGTTCAAATCCCCCCTTCTCCGTTTTAAAGGAAATGCAACTTATTTGCATTTCCTTTAAAAATGAGAATATGATACGAAGAGAAGAAAGGTATAATTATGGATTTGGGATTTATAAGCATTGAAGCATTGTACTTGAATAAGGTATTGATAGGTTTTGGTATTGTTGTGGCTATGGTCATTATGCTGATTATTGGGCGTGTGACAATTGCAGGGTATTTCAACTTAGCTGCAAAAGCAAGAAAGAATGTTAATAAGATAAACACCATCAAAAAGGTGACACAAAATATTTATAAGATAACCATTGTTTTTATAGCTGTCACAATATTTCTTGAGACAGTCCTTGGAATTGATACGACTTCAATTATTACAGTGGCTGGTGTGAGTGGTATTGCAGTTGGCTTTGCCAGCCAGACCTTGATCAAAGATTTGTTGTCAGGTGTCATGTTGTTGATGGAAGACAATCTGACTATAGGTGACGAGATAAAGATTGGTGCCTACCGTGGAATTGTTGAGGACATCAACTTAAGGTCCATTACCTTAAGAGACCCAGAGAAAATCTTACACATAATTCCCAACAATACCATCAAAGATTTCTCTAATTACTCAAGATGAGGTCTTATACTAGGCCATAAGTACTTGATGACACGCAATAAGAACTATTCTCAGTTACATCTCTGTGACAGATATGCCATAGGCTTATAGTCTATAAACATGATACAATTATGTATAGGGCATTATGGCTCTAGTTGATGAATCAAGAATGGAGTTGGTTGTGATGTTAATGATGGAACACAAAACTGACATAGACCACATCCTAGAGGAACTAGAAGAAATAAGACATTTAGACATGGCTGATGATATGGACAATATGACATTAGAGAGAACCAAGAGTCTAGCCACTGACATACTGACTGAATTCAATTCATTATTACATTCTCTTGAAGTTGAAGAGTTTGAACATAATGGTATTGTATATGATTCAAAATTAATAGAGGATATGAGTATGATTGCATACAATATTTGCCTCTATGGTTATGGTGATTTATTTGAAGGCAATTTATCATTAGAAGAAACCTGTATCAAAGCAGGTGAAATCCTTGGATGTCACCCTGAAGCAATTCTTAATATGAAGCTTATGTATGATGAGTATTTCACCAACATTCGTAATGGCTGGGCACAAACCAAAGAGCTTAGCAATGACATGATGCTTGTTATGAGAGTTTGCGACAATATGACTGAGGATGAAGTGATGATGGCTTGTAAAAGAATTCTTGGATTCTGGAAATAAAATATGACGTTGAACTGGCTGCCTCAAGGGCAGCTTTTTCTTGCCAAAATATCAGTATTAGCGTATAATTCAAAAGTAAACATAAGTTCATTTTTGAATATCTGAGGAGATTATATGATCACTTTTATGTATTTTAGCCCAACGGGAAACGCAGCATACATTGCAGGACAATTGGCGAAGACAATGGAATCTATGACAGAGGATAAAGTTTTGCTATTGCCGATGGAGCATACTGATTGCCAGGCATTAGAAGCGGTTGATCATATGGTCATACTATTTTCAGTTCATGCTTTTGGCGCACCGAGGGTGGTTCTTGAGAAGTTAAAGCAACTACCAAATGGGGTGGTCAAGAAAGTCAGTGTCATTGCGGTTGGGTGTGCTGATAATTGGATTAATGATGCGGCTTCCAAAGAAATTCGAACTATAATGTCAAAAAAAAGGGTCCACTTTGCTATATGATACAGTCATTGCAATGCCTTTGACATTTATCATGAGCTTTCCAGAAGACCATATTAAGAATCAACTTACTGAGTTGGAGAAGGCCCTTGAAGGCCATGCAAAGTCTATACTTGAAGGTGAGAAGTCAGTGGTCAAGCCAGCTTTTAAGACTGAACTTGTACATTTCGTAGGTAAGGCAGAGCACTTTGCAGCAAGATTATTTGGCCTTGAGCTTCATGCCACGAAAGATTGCATCAAATGTGGCTTATGTGTTAAAGAATGTCCTTCCAAAAATATAAGTGAAAAGCCATCAGGACTGCCCAAATTTGGCTTCAAATGTCTAATGTGCATGCGCTGTATATACCGCTGTCCAAAGCAAGCAATTCGTCCTAGATTCTCAAGATTTATTCCTATTAAGGGCGGTTACAATCTCAAAGATTATCTCTAATAATTTGTAATCTATAAGATTTCCATAGGATGATTGGTGTATGGTCTAGTTGAAAATCATACGAAGCCATGCTACTATAGTGGTGTGGTGTTACCGTTATATAGATTTGCGAGGTCTATATTAAGGAGCGGACGATGATAAAACTAAGAAAACTATGGTTAGACCTTTCCATCAGATATAAATTGCTTGTCTATTTCTTTGGAATTATCTTTTTTGTGAGCATTTTTAATGTCTATCTGAATAACAATAATTATAATATGATGGATCAGTTCAATGAGACTATGACCAACTATTATAAAATCAACGAACTTCTCAATGTTACCAAAGACAATCAAAGATATATGGATAAATATATGCGTGAGCTTGATAAAGAAGCACTGACGTCTTTTTATGATACAGAAGAAGAGATGTACAGTCTTATAGAAGACCTCTATGAACGGTTTCAATCAAGAGAGGCTTATTTTAGCGTGAATGCAATTAATAATTCAGTGGAGTCATACATGCCCCTATGGCACCAATCCATTGATGAAAGACAAAACAATATCACCACATATTATGAAGCCTACTACAAAGGTGATGGCATTCACAAATACACCATAGGTTATGTACAAGAACTTCTATATATAAGTCTTAGAGAAGGAACAAGCTTATACAATGTGCTGGCAGATGAGGCGGCTGTGATGAGGCAAATCTCTCTTTTATTGATTGTTGGTGTTTTTGGACTGGCCTTAATCTTTGGTGCGTTATTCAGTAATTCATTGGTTAAGCCAATAAAAGATTTGGCGGCATCATCAAGAGAAATGGCATCTGGTAATCTAGATATTGAAGCTGTAACCATTGAAACACAAGATGAGGTTGGGGTACTAGCTGAGTCATTTAACACAATGAGTGAAAGTATAAGAGATTATATTGAAGACCTTCAGCAAAAACATATTATTGAGAAGAAACTACATGAAGAAGAGCTTGCTATTATTAAGATGGAACAACTCCTAAAGGAATCAGAGTTTCAATCTCTCCAATCCCAGATTAACCCCCATTTCCTCTTTAATACCCTTAACACAATCTCACGAACAGCAATGTTTGAAGAGGCAGATGATACCGTAAAACTCATTCAAGCATTGTCAAATCTCTTCCGTTATAGAATCAAAAATAGTGAGGATTCTGTATCCCTTGAAGAAGAATTATGGTTGATTAATGAATACATTTATTTGCAAAAAATGCGCTTTAAGGAACGTCTAGGTTTTGAACTGGAATATGATGGAGACCTAGCAAGCGTTATGATTCCAGTTTTCACAATTCAACCATTGGTTGAAAATGCTATCATACATGGTATAGAGCCTAAGGTAGAAGGTGGTCGTGTTAGAATTAAGGTTAAGATGAATGAAGAAAAGACAAGGATTATTATTACGGATACAGGGGATGGTATGGACAAAGAACGACTAACATCCATAATGAAACAATATAAGGGAAAAAAATCAGAACGTATTGGGGTTGCTAATGTATACAATAGGTTCAAACTTCACTATGGCGATAGAGGTGAATTCCAGATACATAGCAAGAAAGGAATGGGCACATCTATTAAGTTGACTATAAGTAAGGAGGTCAAAGATGTATAAGTTGCTAATTGTTGATGATGAAGCCATAGAACGTGACGCTGTTAAGTTCATTCTTGAAAAAAAAGTGAATTGGAATTTGATGCCATCGAAGAAGCCTCCAATGGACAGGAAGCCATATCGGTTGCAGCAGTTTTTGAGCCAGATATTATTATGATGGATATCAAGATGCCAGGTCTTGATGGGATAGAAAGCTCAAAGATAATTAAGAAAATCAAAGAAGAAACAAAAATAATCTTTCTAACAGCATTTGATGAGTTCGAACATGCCAAGGAAGGCATTAAGTTAGGTATTGAGGATTTTGTTGTGAAACCAGCAACCAATGAACGGATTATTGAAGTTCTTAGAAATGCAATCGAAGCTCTTAATAAGGAAAAACAATTAAGAGAGAGTCAGGAGCAAATAGAGGATAAACTTAAGCAAGTCTCCAAATATTTAGAAGCTGAGTTCCTATCATCTGTTATTACTGGTGATCTTAATGAAACACAACTAAAAGAGTATATTGACTTTATGAGCATTAGAGGTGAATGTGGCTTTGGTATGATTGTTATGCTTCATTATGATGAAAGTCAAAACCCTTCTAATCTTCAAAGAAATATGATGAAAAAAAGAGTCTATGAGAAGATATCAGATGCTACAAGTCGAATATCCAGACAACATTTTATGACTCATGTGAAAGATATGATCTATATTTTGGCCATTGCTGAAGACCAATTAGAGCTTCTGAGTTATCAAGATAAGTATAAGAATGCCATTGTTGAAGTGTCCGATAAGGTCCTTGGTGAGTATGATTTGTTTATTGATTTTGGCATTGGTGATGTCAAAGATAAGATTGAGGATATGTGGAAGTCATTCTCTATGGCCAAAGCTTCCTGTCAGAAGAAGTCTTATACCAAAAGAGATGAGACAAGTGGAGACCTACTACATAACTTATCAAGGTGTATCATTGAATGTGATGAGGAAAGACTCAACCAACGTATTGATGATTTCTATGAGGCATTAACCTTAAGGACTCAAGATATTGATGCTTTCAAAGTCAAATTGTATGAGATGATAGTGCTCCTTAATCAAAGTGTCTATGAAGAAGTGCCAGTTGCACTTGAAGAAAGTGAAACGGTATTTGCAAAGTTGATGGGCATTATTTCCATGCCAGATGGCAAACAGTTCCTTAAAGATTATGCCTTGTCTGTGATGAAGTCAGTACAAGAGCAAAAATCTGATAAGACGGTAGTAATAGTGGATAAGCTGATTACTTATATTAACAACCACTACAATGAGAATATTACCCTTGAACAACTGAGTAAGATGAGTGGCTTTAGCCTTTTTTATCTCAGCAAGGTTTTCAAGAAGCATATGGATATGAATTTCTCAGACTATTTGTCTTTTATTAGAATCAAAGTGGCCAAAAGAATGCTCAAAAACCCTAGCAAATCTGTTAAGGAAATTTCCTATGAAGTTGGCTATGTAGACCCAAATTATTTTGCCAGAGTCTTTAAGAAATACGAACATATGACACCGACGGAATATCGAAACAAGAATATGAAACTATAGGTGAGCCAATGAAAAATATGATAATCCTTAAAAGCTATCATCTTAAATTTGTCTTGATGATTGTCTTCATAGTAATTTTATTGTCTGGATGCACAAAACAAGCTGATAATGTAAAGGATACCTATGCGTATACATTTCGCTTAGCAGAATCACATCCCGATGATCATCCAACAACCCTAGCCAATTATCGTTTTTCTGAGCTTGTCGAAGAAAAATCTGAAGGACGTATTAAGATTTTGGTCTATTCTAACAAAGGGCTTGGTGAGGAAAAAGAAGTGATTGAACAGGTCCAGTTTGGTGCCATAGATTTTGCCAGAGTCTCAACGGGACCGATGACAGAATTTGTTCCAGAACTCAATATCATTCAACTACCATACCTCTATGAAGATGGTGACCATATGTGGGAAGTTCTAAATAGCAGCATTGGGGATGATTTCTTGCAGAGTGTTTATGAGGAAGGCTTTATTGGCCTTACATGGATGGATGCTGGCTCAAGGAGTTTTTACAATGACAAGCGACCAATAAGATCTATAGAAGACTTAATGGGGCTTAAACTCAGAGTTATGCAAAGTTCAATGATGACTGAGATGGTAGAAGCCCTAGGGGCTCAAGTTATTGCTCAACCTTATGGACAGGTCTATAGCTCGATTCAGACTGGTGTTATTGATGGTGCTGAGAATAACTGGCCTAGCTATCAGACCTCTTCTCATTATGAAGTGGCAAAATACTATTCTATTGATGAACATATAAGGGTTCCAGAGATTCTAATTGCTAGCAAAGTGGCCCTAAGCAAGTTAAATGATCAAGATATGGCCATCTTATATGAAGCAGCAAGGGAGACACAGGACTATCAGAGACTTCTATGGGAAGCAAGTGAGAAAGACTCAGAGGAAGCAGTGAGAAATGCAGGTGTTGTTGTAAACTACATTGAAGACCGAAGTGCTTTTAGAGAGGCAATGGCACCACTTTATGAGAAATACGCTGGAGACTATATGGATGTCATTGATAAAATCCGTGATATGAGATAGAATGTCCTGAGTAAGGACTGTAAAAGTTAGATGATTGACATGAATTTGTGTTAGCAGAAATATGTGAGGATAAAATGACAAGTAAGTTAGTAAGAAAAATAAATAACAAGCTATACTATGGTTGGGTTATTGTTGCCATATCAGCCATTAGTATGTTTTTCTCAGCACCTGGGCAGACATTTTCCATATCTGCCTTTATTGACGCTTATATTGAAGAGTTTGATTTTAGCAGAACAACCATATCAGCCATTTATTCTGGAGCGACCTTGTTATCAGGGTCGTTATTGATTGTAATGGGTAAGTTGGTGGATCGTTTTGGTCAAAGGGTTATGCTGGTGACAGTTGGATTGCTACTTAGTATTACAAGCTTCTACAACAGCTTCGTAGCAACCATTCCAATGATGGCTATTGGCTTCTTTTTCTCAAGGTACTTTGGACAAGGTTCATTGGTTCTAATACCTAGCACATTGGTGCCACAGTGGTTCAAGAAAAGACGAGGCCTTTCATTTAGTATCTTTAAGTTTGGCGGAACCATAGCCTCAGTGATTGTCCCAGTGTTTAACATTTACCTAATTACCAACTATGGTTGGCAATCAACATGGCGAGTCTGGTCACTATTATTACTTGTTGTGTTTGTACCGATAGCATGGTTCTTTGTTATTAACACACCCGAGAAGATTGGACTTAGACCAGATAATATTGTTCTAAATGAAGAAGAGCATCACGCGGAAGCCAAAGAAGTTGAGCGAGAATCTTGGCGTCTAAGTGAGGCGGTTAGAACGAAGTCCTTTTGGATTCTTGGTTTGGTTTCTTGTATCACACCTCTCATTACAACAGGTCTCGTCTTTCATTTCTATTCTATAGTAGGTATGAGAGGTATTGACGAACAAGGTGCAGCTATTGTTCTTGGTGTTATGGGTATTCCAGGCTTCTTCTTTCCAATAATTGCTGGTGGTATCATAGATAAAGTGGGTGCAAGAAAGATTCTTGCTTTGACCCTGATTTTTGAAGCAATTGGCTTAATGGTTATTTTGCTCAGTGGTAATCAGTTACTTCTTATTGGTGCAATCTTAATATACGGGGCTGGCATGAGCACTCAATTTGTGGCCAGTGGTGTGATGTGGCCTAATTTCTTTGGTAGAAAGTATCTTGGTAGTATTCAAGGGGCAGCAACTGTCTTTGGTGTCTTTGGTTCTGCTTTTGGTACCTTGCCTTTTGGCTTTGGCTATGACAAAACTGGTAGCTATACCATTGTTCTAATTGGAATGTCTGTATTGGCTCTGATGGGAGCTGTTGCAGCTTTATCAACTCATTCTCCTATAAAGAAGGACATATAGAATGGTATTTGAAAGATATAGCTAATAAAATGTATGCTTATAGCAATATGTTGCTACTATAACAAAATCGTCCTGTGATCTGATGATCACAAGGCGATTTTTTTTGTCTTTTGCACAAAAGGATGCAGAGATTGGCAAGTTGTTATAGAGAAGAAAGTATAAGAGGCTGATATGATTAGTCCATGGTTATTTCATGAGTTCTCGCACAAGAATTGAAGTAATCACTGTAGCTGGATGACGCTATCAATGTTATAAGTTAGTTGTTATCATAACAATCAATTTTTAGAAAATGGGGGTAACACCACAATGAAAAAACTCGTTAGTTTGTTACTAGTAATGATCATGGCAACAGCACTTTTAGCTGGTTGTGCAAAAGAAGAACCAGCAGCAAAGACTGAAACTAAGACTGAAACTAAAACAGAAGCTAAGACAGAAGAGAAAAAAAGAAGAGAAAAAAAGAAGAAGTCGTAGAAGAAGTTGAAGCAATGGTACTAAGACTTGCAGAAACTCACCCAGGCGACTACCCAACAACTCTTGGTGACATCGAATTCGCAAGATTGGTAGAAGAAAAGACTGAAGGTCGTATCAAAGTAGAAGTATACCACTCTAAGCAACTTGGTGAAGAGAAAGACGTTATCGAGCAAGTGCAATTTGGTGCTATTGACTTTACAAGAGTATCAGTTGGTCCAATGACTGAGTTCTCACCTGAGCTTGCAGTTGTTGCTCTTCCATACATTTATAAATCACCAGATCACATGTGGAATGTTCTTAACTCAAAAATCGGAGACGACTTACTTGCAGGACTTGAAAGCTCTAACTTTGTTGGACTTGGATGGTACGACGGTGGTGCAAGATCATTCTACAACTCAGTTAAACCTATTAAGACACTTGAGGACCTTGCAGGTCTTAAATTCAGAGTAATGCAATCAGAACTTATGGTAGACATGGTTGAAGCACTAGGTGCATCTCCAACACCAATGCCATACGGTGAAGTATACTCAGCAATTCAAACAAACGTTATCGACGGTGCAGAGAACAACTGGCCATCATATGACACATCATCACACTTTGAAGTTGCTACTTACTACACACTTGATGAGCATCTTAGAGTACCAGAGATTCTAATCGCTAGTAAAATAGTTATGGATAAAGTATCAGCTGATGACTTAGCGCTTATTAGAGAAGCAGCACTTGAGTCACAAATGTTCCAAAGAGAACAATGGTCAGCAAAAGAAGCATCATCAGAAGAAAAAATTCGCGCAGCTGGTAATGAAATCTACGAACTTCCAGCAGAAGAAAAAGCAAGATTTGCAGAGCAGATGGTACCAGTTTGGGACAAGCACGCTGGTGACTACAAGTCAATCATTGCTGCTATCCAAGCAATGGACTAATAACTAAGTAATTTGCCGGGCCGACTGGCCCGGCTTTTTTTAAAGCTCAAAAAGTTAGAATGTTTGGGCGATAAACACCCAATAGTGGCAGATGGAAGGAGTAAGTTAATGAAAATTGTAGACTGGATTTTTTCACAAGTTTCACCTGTTCATGGTGTTTGCTGCAAAAATCATGATTCTAGCAATGACAATTATAACGGCCATTCAAGTGTTTTGTCGTTATGTTCTTGATTTTAGTATCCGTTGGTCAGAAGAGGTACCGCTGATTCTCATGGTATGGTTTGGATTTATCAGTATGGCCATTGGTGTTAAGAAAAGGTTACACATCAGTATTGAGCTTTTCTTTAGTATGTTTCCAAAGAAGGTTCAAAAGTTCATCCTTAAGCTTGTAGATTGTATCATATTAGCTTTTGGTTGTATCATGGTTTACTACGGAGGAACCTTATCCAGGTTGACTATGACATCAACATTGCCAGCAACTAAATTACCATCAGGTGTCTTATATGCAGTAATTGCCTTATCAGGTATTATGATTGTCTATGATACACTTATGGATCTAATGGGTCATGTTAAGCTGGATGAAGAGACCAGTGAAGTTCTAAAAGCGATGGAAGAAGTTAAGCACCAAAAAAATCAAGCAGATGACAAAGCATATGATGACGCAGTCGGAGGTGACCAGTAATGCCAAGTGCAAGTATAGCCATAGCCATATTATTAATATCATTTATTGTACTTCTAATTATTAGAGTGCCTGTTACCTTTGCATTAGCCGTGTCATCCGTGCTTACAGCCATTTATTTTGAAGTGCCACTACTGGTTATTGTACAAAAAATGGCCAAAGGTATTGAATCCTCATCTCTAATGGCCATTCCGTTCTTTATATTGGCTGGTGAAATTATGGGAGCTGGAGGTATCTCAAGACGACTAATAGAATTTTCTAATGTGATTATAGGCCGTGTGAGAGGTGGTCTGGCACAAGTGAATATTCTTGCTAGTATGTTCTTTGGTGGTATATCAGGTTCAGCTGTTGCAGATACGTCTAGTATTGGTGCCATGTTGATTCCTATGATGAAAGATAACGGATATGATGATGACTATTCTGTTGCGGTAACAGTAACCAGTTCCTGTCAGGGTGTCATTATTCCACCTAGTCACAACATGATTATTTATTCACTTGCAGCTGGTGGTTTGTCAGTTGGTAAACTCTTCCTCGGTGGTTTTGTACCAGGGGTTATCCTCGGCGTAGCATTAATGATTGTTTCATATATCATAGCTGTTAAACGTGGTTATCCAAAAGGCAAGAAGTTCACATTGAAGGAATCACTCAAAATTAGTGCTGGCGCTTTCTTTGGTCTATTGACCGCAGTTATTATTATCGGTGGGGTTCTATCCGGTGTGTTTACGGCAACAGAATCCGCGGCAGTAGCCTGTGTCTATGCTTTCTTTGTTACATTCTTCGTCTATAGAGAAATCAAGATCAAAGCTATGAACCAAATACTTTTCAATTCCCTAAAAACATTGGCATTGGTTCTTAGCCTTATAGCAGCAGCCAAAGCATTTGGACACATGTTAGCACTACTTCAAGTACCTGCGCTTGCAACAAACGCACTACTTGCAATTACTGAAAACCCAATTATCTTATTGTTACTCATCAACATTCTAGTCCTTGTACTTGGATGTATCATGGATATGGCACCATTGATTCTTATATTAACACCAATTCTATTACCAGTTGTGACAAGTCTTGGTATGGACCCAATACAGTTTGGTGTTGTATTGATTCTTAACTTGGCCATTGGACTATGTACACCACCAGTTGGTGGCGCCCTCTTTGTAGGATGTGCTATTGGTAAAGTGTCTATTGAGAAGATGACCAAATCATTGCTACCATTCTACGCAGTTATGGTAATAGTTCTATTACTAATTACATTTATTCCTGGATTGGTTATGTTTGTGCCAAATCTCTTAATGGGATAAAATGATGATGAAAGGTGGAATGTAAGATGATAGGTAAACAAGACAAGTATAAAGTAACAGTGTTAGATGACTTAGTAACACGTACCCTAATGGTTCATGACGACGATATGATGATGGTTCAGTTCACTTTCAAAAAAGGTGGTATTGGACAGCCACACAAACATGATGATCATGTACAAGTTGGTTATATCCTGAGTGGTTCATTTGAACTTATATGTGGAGATGAGAAACGTATTGTCAAAGCAGGTGATTCTTATCTTGCACCAAAAGGAATGATGCATGGCGTAGTAGCGTTGGAAGACGGTGCAATACTGGATGCCTTTACACCTTGCCGTGATGAATTCATAATCTAGATTATTGAATGATGTCTATATAGATATTGAGATAAACACATTAGATCATAAGAAAAGAAGCCGAATCCATTAAGTGGATTTGGCTTCTTTTAATGTGCGTGTACACTTTTATTTAGAATCGTTTACGAATTTCTCCTAGTTGGTTCTTGATGGCATCCTTATCCGTACGCCATTGGAATTTGGAGCCTGGCCATCCATATTCAAGTGTTATGATATCAGGTGAACATCGGTCTTTGAGCCAATCAAGCAAATCATAGTCACGAGGTGTCAGTGGGGTATGCATATCTTTAAGACCTTGTTCATTGGTCATCTGAGTTCCAACGAAGTGAACTTCTTTGACCCTCTCAAGTGGTAATGAAGCGATATAGTCATAAATATCCATCTTAAGGTGATAGGCTGACACGCTGGCATGTGCTGTATCAAGCAGCATAGCCACATCATATTTCTCACAAATCTCTGAGATATATTCTGGATCAACGGCTTCTTTGCGGACACAATCTCTGTTGTACATTGGGTTGTAATCCATATTCTCAATAACAAGGGGTACAGCCAAGTTGTCTTTGAAGCTTTGATGCCTTCTTCAAGTCTGCTTCGGACCATACTGACACCGGACAAGTCATGGTCATAGATGGAAAAATGCACTGCCAGATGGGGTGCATGGTATTTGGTCAATGTTTCGTTCATGAATTCCCAATCGTTGTTAGCTAGTGGATCAACCATACCTATATGCTCAAATCGCCCAAATCCGTGTATCAAAATAGGCTTAACACTGGCCACTTCATCATGAAGACCTACAAAAGGTCCAAAATAACCAATCTTAACAAAATCCACATCCACTTCATTGCTTGCAATGAGCGTCATTAATTCTTCTGAATAATTACAGCCTAGTTTCATGGTATCACCCGCTCTTTTGTTCATCGTATTGAACAAACATGCCTATACTCTAATTGAACCACCATTTGTACATTATGTCAACTGAATGAGAGTGTTTATCAAGTTCATCTGCTATAAAGATGATTCTATGCAATAAAAAAGCAGCCACTAGGCTGCATATTCTTTATTTCTTACCTTTAAGATTATCTAAGAATTTTTTGAAGAAATCCGGTGATTTTGTTTCTTTTGGATTGTCTTTAACTTTTTCCTTATAAAAGGAAGGGCAGTTATGTCTAACTGAGTTCACCTTAATATCGTTCATACGTCACACTCCATCTCAAAGCCTATTGATACTATAGATACATTATACAAGAGCTTTTTTGAACAGATTGTGAATAGATGGTTAACATTTTCTAATCATTAGCGTAGTATAGAATTAGAATGATTTTATGACAAATTATTAGAGAGACAAGCAAATTATTAAACTATTAGATATGAGTGTATGCTCCTATAATTAAAATATCAATCAATGTTATTCAAATTAGGAGGTAAAGTAAAAATGAAAAAATTATTGGTACTCTTATTAAGTTTTGTACTGGTTCTTTCAATGGTTGGCTGTAAAGATGAAGCTGTTGAAGCAACTAAAAGTGCAAGTGAAACAGAGGAAGTGGCTGAAAAAGCTACTGAAGAAGATCGGGAAGAAGCACTAGCAGAAGAAGAGGTTGAGCAAGTTGAAATATCACTGGCGATGGTCTACCCTGAAGGACATGCTCAATACCCGGTTATTCGAAAATTAGTGGACGAATATAAGGCAGAGAACCCAAATGTGACTGTGAATGAAGAAATGCTACCATCTGCAGAGTTTCAAGACAAGATGTTAATTAACTATGCCTCAGGTAGTGTACCAAACGTGTTTACAGTATGGCCTGGAGCAGGAAATAAGGTATATGCCGAGTCTAATCAATGGCTCAAGTTAGATGACTATTTAGCAGCAGATGCAGACTGGAATGGCGGTTTTAATCCTGGGGTACTTGATGCCTTTACATTTGATGGCATGGATGGCACATATGGGTTGCCATTTGGTATGTACTATGTTGGATTCTATTACAACAAAGAAATATTTGAAAAAGCAGGCGTCAGTGCACCAGCAACATGGGCTGACTTACTGGAAGTCATTGATGGACTAAACGCTATTGGTGTTCAACCAATCTCATTTGGTGCAAATGATGCATGGAGAAGTGGCCATTTATTTAACTCTATATTCCTTAAGCAAGAAGGAATCGAAGGTAGTAAAGCACTTGCTTCTAGAGAAAGGTCTTATGAGAGTGATGGTGTTATTAATTCATTTGAAAAACTAATCGAGCTTGTAGATAGGAATGCTTTTGGGGAGAGTTATTTTGGTACAGGTTATGCTGAAGAGATTACCGATTTCTTCTCAGAGAAGACAGCGATTAGATTTAGTGGAACATGGACAATTGGTGAATTAACAGGGGCTGACGCTCCAGAAGGTTTTGCTGACAAAGTAGGATACTTTGCTGTACCTTATTTTGCAGACAAACCAGAACATAAAGACATATGGTTTGGTGGGGTTAATGATAGTATTGCAGTATCTGGTGAAGGTACTAAAGCAGAAATAGAAGCATCTATACTACTTGCAAAGAAATTAACAAGCAGTGCAGCAGCAAAAAATGTTTATTGAAGAAACAGGACTTATTCCAGCAATTAACCCAGGTAGTCTTGATGCAGACAAAACGGGCGCACTTCTTAATGAATTGCAAGGTGTAATTGCATCAGCTCAAGGGGCAGATTCTGGACCAGTGTCACATGAAACAGTTGTTCCAGTAGCGAACCTGTTAAATGAATTACCACAAGCTGTTATAGGTAAAGGGGTATCACCTGAGCAAGCAGCAAAAGACATACAAGCAGAAGCAGACGCTAACTAAGTTGAATTTATAAGAGTTCACTAATGGAGTTAGGGCATTATGTCCTAGCTCCATCATATTATAGGAGTGATAACTATGGTGTTAACTAAAAACAAGGCATTAACTATTATACTGTTTATTTTGCCTGCTTTTTTATTCTTTTCAATATTTATTTTGTATCCATTAATTGAAACAGTAAAACTTTCTTTGTTTCAGTGGCGTGGTATTGCCAATATACCAAAAGAATTTGTAGGCTTTAAGAACTATCTGAAAATGTTTGGCAATAGAATATTTTGGCAGTCCCTTAGGAACAACGCTTTGGTCATTGGAATATCATTTTCTATTCAAGTACCACTTGGGTTAATTATTGCCAACATTCTAAGTAAACCAATAAAGGGTCTTAGATATTTTAAGCTGGCTTTTTTTATGCCATATGTCTTGTCTGCAACAGCTGTTGCACTAATGTGGAAATTCATATTACACCCGAATGATGGCTTATTAAACATTATTCTAAGGGCTATAAACCTTGAAACTCTAACTAGGTCCTGGTTGTCAGATCCAAAAACCGCTTTAATAGCTGTTGTTTTGGTTATGAGCTGGCAGGGACTTGGTGTTGTGATTATATTGCTCCTTGCAGGTATAGTGTCTATACCACAATCAATTATTGAATCAGCAAAGCTGGATGGTGTTAATGGAATTCAGTACTTTTTTTTCTACATTGTTATTCCATACCTATGGGATGTCTTTAAAGTCGTCACAGTAATGATTATCATTGGTGGCCTGAAAACCTTTGATGTGGTTTATATACTAACTGGAGGTGGCCCATTTTATACATCTGAGGTATTAACCACCCATATGTATAGAGAAGCATTTATGAACCAAAGGTTTGGACTTGGTAGCGCTGTTGCAGTGGCTATATTGGTGTTATGCCTAGGCCTAACAGTTGTAACAAATAAACTAATGGCAGATAAGAGTTAAGAGGAATAGATAAATGAGACAATTATCAGACATGGAATTAAGAAAATATCATAGAATTAAAGCAACGATTTTTTATACGTCACTTTTACTGAGCAGTATCGTTTTTATATACCCCTTAATCTATACGGTATTGTCATCACTTAAAGATAACAATGAAATCTATAGCAATTATTTTGGGTTACCAAAAACAATCATGATATCCAATTATATGGAAGCCATTAAAATGGGTAAACTTGGCAGAGCGTTTGCTAATAGTGCATTTTTGACAGCTATTACAATTACAGCTCAATTACTATTTTCTGCAATGGCCGCGTTTGTGATTACCCGTATTAAATTCAGAATGAGTTATTTACTGCTAATCTATTTTTCAATAGGATGATGATTCCTATTCAGTCTATTCTAATTCCTATTGCAACCATGGCTCAAAGATTTAACTTAAGTGATTCTTATATCGGTTTGCTAGCTGTTTACATAGCTGGCGGAATACCATATTGTGTTTTTATCATATCTGGTTATATGAGGGGTATACCAAAAGAACTTGAAGAAGCAGCAATCATTGATGGCTGTGGTGTATGGAAGATTTTTTGGTATATTGATATAGTGCTTAGCAAACCAGTTATGGTGACAATGGGTATTATTGCTTTTCTAGGGTCATGGAACGAATTGATTGTGGCATTGGTTTTAATCAAAGATGTTTCACTTCAAACTTTACCTATACGCCTACTTAGCTTTACAGGACAATTCACTGTAAATTGGGGGGTTATGTGTGCAGCAATTATATTTGCTATCATACCAACCGTGATTGTTTATACATTGTTCCAAAACAATGTTGAAAAAGGCTTATCCGAAGGTGGCGTAAAAGGATAGTGTAAATGTGTTAGGCAAATATGATAGAATTATAGTTATGATGATAAAAGAGGTTAATCTATGATAAAGATTAAAGCACTTGTATCTAAACTGTCTATAGCCACTAAATTGGCTCTAATGTTTTCATTTCTTGGAATTGCCTCTGTATTACTGGCCAGTTCTTGGATCATAAGTGATTTTAGTAAAACTGTTTATGAGAAAGAACGAACCATTGAAGCAGAGGCTTTTAATAAGTTGAGCCAATTTTCATCAGATACCTATCAAAACATATACAATTTGCTGGTAGTCATTAATTCGGAAGAAAATATTAGTGGCAGCTTAAACCGATTTAATGTCAGTGAAAATCAGGCTGATAAAAACAGCTCAACAAGGGTGCTTATTGGTCAAATGGAAAATATTGCCATTAGCAACAATATTTTGGATTTCATTGTTGTAAGTGACAAAGGCAGTGTCTTTCATACGACAAAAGTGGGTAATAGGGTGGTGAACCACGAGTATGATTTTGACAGTAAGCCACCTCTTAACAGTATTGTAGAAAATCCAATGATTGTATCCATGTATTATGATGAGGAAGTAGCATATATCAAGGCTACTAATGAATTAGAAGTTGTATCATTTATTGGAAATATTATAAAAATGGAATTGGTACCAGAGATACATAATGTGGGTAAATATATTATTAACATACCAGCCAGTGCATTTACCAATGCCTATAAAATGGCTGTTGGTACGAATCAATTGAAAAGTCATTTCTTTCTTATTTCTCAAGACGATGAAATTATTTATTACTCTAGTTCTGAATTGGTAAATAGACTTGAGGAGGATGAAAAAAGAAAAATTGTTTTTACCCAACAATGGGCCCTTTGAAGATGACAAGTTCTACTACAGATATGATAAGGTTTCAAGAACAAAGATGAGGTTAGTTAGCCTTATAGATAAAAGTGTTTTTGATGATCAAATAAAGGAACAGAAATTGAAAGTATACACAGTGGTTATTTTGACTATTCTTATATATATAGGTGTTGCTATTGTATTGTCAAAAGTTATCTCAAAGAAAATTGATGTATTGTTAGTGAGTATGAACCAAGTCATGGATGGTAATCTAAAAGTAGAGATTCCCATAAAGACACAAGATGAAATAGGCAACGTCTATCTTATGTTCAATGATATGTGTACAATGCTTAATGACAATATCAATCGAATCTATGTTTCTGAGTTGAAGCAAAAAAAAAGCTGAATTACTGGCCCTTCAATCTCAGATTAACCCTCACTACTTATATAATACCCTTGAGAGCATTAGGTCAAGAGCGGTTGTTGACCAAAACTACGAACTTGAACGAATGGTTTACCTCCTTGGTGAAATATTCAGATGGAATTCTAAAACAGATACATATGTTGTAAAGATAGAAGATGAAATTGAGAACATATCCAAGTACCTTGAGCTCCAGTCACTCAGATTCGACCAGCCAATGCATATAGAGGTTGAAATAGATCCTAAGATCTATAATGCTGGTATTCCAAAGATGTTGTTGCAACCTTTGGTTGAAAACAGCATACTACATGGTATATATGGGCAAGAAGAGTCAGCAACAATCACTATTTGTGGCTATAAGAATGAAGACCAGGTTATCATTGAAATTAAGGATGACGGCATTGGAATGAATGCAAGAAGGTATGAGGAAGTCATCAGGCAATTGGATGGAACACATGAGGAAGATGTTGCAGATTCTATTGGAATAAGTAATGTTAATGGGAGGATTCGCTTACTTTTTGGTGATGATTATGGTTTGACAATTGAATCGGAAGAAAATAGGGGAACAAAAATAAGAATCTGTATACCACAGATGAAAAGAGAGGATATGATTCAATATGTACGGGGTACTTATAGTTGATGATGATGCCTATATTAGAAAAGGATTGATTCAGTCAGTGAACTGGGAAGAATACGGCTTTGAAGTGGTTGGAGAAGCGGCTAATGGTAAAGACGCTTTGGCTCTTCTTTGTACTCTTAAGCCATCCCTTATTATTTCAGATATACGAATGCCTGTAATGACTGGTATTGAGATGATGACTCAATTAAGGCAAATCTATCCTGAGATCAAAGTGGTTATGATTAGTGCTTATAGTGATTTTGATTATGTTAAGGAATCGATGGAACTTGGGGCAAGAAGTTATATTCTCAAGCCCCTTAACAAAGAAGATATGATTGAAGTTATTAAATCTTTGGCAGAGGAGCTTGAAGCCGAGCAACGTGATAAGAAAAAGATGGTTGAAAGTATAACGGCACTTAGGTATAACGTTATTAATAGAATGCTTGCTAATGAGATATCTTCAAGCGAATTACAATTGAAATTAGCCTTATTGGATATACAATTCGAGGAAGCGCAATTACAGGTAGTGATTATAAAAGTTAAATCAGAGGAAAGTGATAGCTTTGTCGATATTGAAGACTTGAAATCATATGTTTCAAAAAGGCTTTCGACAGTTTATGACTTTGCGCTTTCTATTGAGGGTAGAGATAGAATTAACCTTATATTCTATTGTCATGAACAAGAAATACTCAAAAGTAACATAAAAGAAACGATGAAAGCCTTGGCCCACAAAATACAGATTAATTGTGGATTGGATATTTTTGTGGCTTCTGGTAACCCTGTAGATTCTTATAAGCAGATAAGTAGTTCCTATAAAGAAGCCTTAAATGGGCTCCAATTAAGAATGATCTATGGTCCTAATACGGTTATTTTTTATGAAGATATTAATCAAATCTATAGACACCATAGTGAAGGTGTTAGCATTGACCGTGAAGCCCTAAGAAGCTTGCTTATTTCTTATGATATTGAGGGTTTAGGTAACTATTTAGATATGATCTATGTTAATGAACTAAGTGATACGAATGTATCCCCTGATCAAATTATTTTGGCTACGATAGAATTATTGAGCGTCATTAACTCTGTCATTAAGGTGAAAGACCAGTATAGAGAAGATTATGGTGGTGAAAGTCTTGTTAACACTATATTGAAAATGGACTCTATTATGTCACTAAGACAATGGCTAATGGATAGGGTTGTTTATGTGGTGGATTTATTAAAAGAAGAGGACACATACCCTTATTCGGACAATGTAAAAGAGATTATACAGCATATTTCTAAACATTACAGTGAACCTGGATTATCTTTGAAAGTATTGGCGGCAAAGCTAGAAGTAAGTGCAACCTACCTTGGAAGAAGCTTTAAAGCTGAGACAGACCAGTACTTTTCGGATTATCTTAATCACATTAGAATTGAATATGCAAAAGGTTTACTTGAAACAACATCATTGTCGAGCAAAGAGATTGCCCAAAAAGTAGGCTTTGATAATGTCAATTATTTTTATACGGTATTCAAAAAAAATAACAGGTTACAAAAGCAGTGTATATAAAAAGTCATGAAAAGGACCATGGTATTTGATGCTATGGTCATTCTTCTGTTTAAAAGAGATGAGAAATGCGCTATAATACAGGGTAGTATATGGAAATTTCTTATTTATGAGAGGAGAAATACATGCGATATTTAGCGGATTTAAAAGAAGGTCAACAGACCGTAGACATATATTTGTGTGCCAATAAACAGATTCTAAAAACAAGAGCAGGTAAGACATACTATTCAGTTAGACTTCAAGATCAATCAGGAACGGCTGATGCCAAGATATGGGACCTGAATGATGGCATTAATAATTTTGAGACAGGTGACTATATCAAAATTGATGCATCCGTTGTTAGCTTCCAAGGTGGACTTCAATTCAACATACGTCGCCTAAGAGTTGCAGACGAAGGTGAGTATGATCCAAAAGAGTACGTACCAACAAGTCAATTTGATATTGATCAAATGTATCGAGAGCTATTAACTTATATAGATGAGATGGATGATGAATGGCTTAAGCAATTAGCCAGCAAGTTCTTCATTGAAGATTCTAGGTTCAAAGACACATTCAAAGGGCATTCAGCAGCAAAGTCAGTGCATCATGCTTTCTATGGTGGATTGCTAGAGCATACGCTAGGAATGCTTAAGATTTGCAGATTCATGGCCAGCACATACCCTCAGCTTAATAGAAGTCTACTATACTCTGGGGCACTCTTTCATGATGTTGGTAAGCTAAAAGAACTATCGACCTTCCCTATTGTTGAGTATACCGATGAAGGTCAGTTGGTTGGTCATATTATTATAGGTATTGAGTGGATTAGTGACAAGATTAGAGAAATCAAAGGTTTCCCTGAGACTCTAGCCAACTTGCTTAAGCATATGATTATTGCTCATCACGGAGAACTTGAATACGGTTCACCTAAGAAACCAGAACTTATTGAAGCAGTCGTGCTTCATTATATTGATAATATGGATGCGAAGATTATGACCTTCACATCGTTGTTCAAGGATGTCGATGAGAAAGATGATTGGGCGGGCTATCAGCGCTTGTTTGAAGGTAATATTAGAAGAACTAGGTACTAGTGGAAAGAGGTATAGAATGTCGAAACGACAAATACCAGTGAAGAAGAATGACAAGGTCACATTGACCATCAATGATATAGGAACAGAAGGACAGGGTATAGGCAAAGTTGAAGGCTATACCTTGTTTGTCGATGGTGGACTACCAGGTGAAGAAGTTGAAGTCCTTGTGGTTAAGGCAGGCAAGAATTTTGGTTTTGGCAAGTTAGTAGAGATTATTAAGCCATCAGAAGATAGGGTGGAGCCCATATGTCCTATCGCTGGAAAATGTGGTGGGTGTAGTGTGCAGCATTTAGATTATAAGGCTCAGCTTAAGTTTAAACAAACTAAGGTTGACCAACTTATACAACGTATTGGAAAGATTGAAGGGGTTAAAGTTGCCCCAACGATTGGAATGGACGAACCCTACCATTATCGCAACAAGGTTCAGTTTCCAGTAAGGGACAACAGGGGTGACATACAGATTGGGTATTATGCCAAACGCAGTCACAGGGTTGTAGAGACAGAGATTTGTTATATACAGGACCGTCGCAATGAAGAACTCAGAGAAATTGTCCTTACTTGGATGAAAAAGAATCATGTAAGAGCATATGATGAGAATACACATAAAGGTATTGTAAGGCATATTGTAACTAGGCATGCACATTCATCTGGCTTGATGCATGTGACCATTGTTATAAACAGCAAGAAATTAAAAGCTGTGGATAGCCTAGTTGATCAGTTGACGATGTGTGAATATGTTTCTGGCATAGGGCTGAACATTAATAGAGACAAAACCAATGTGATTATGGGCAGAGAGATGGTTCATCTAGATGGAATACCATATGTTGAGGACACTATCGACGATATCAGATTTCACATATCTCCACAATCATTCTACCAGGTTAATCCAATACAGACAGAGAAACTCTATGGGAAAGCTCTAGAATATGCAGAACTTACAGGTGAAGAGACTGTTATGGACTTGTATTGTGGTATCGGTAGTATTTCCTTGTTCTTAGCACAGAAGGCAAAGAAAGTCATTGGTGTTGAGATTGTACCAGAGGCCATAGAGAATGCTAAACATAATGCTAAACTTAACGGGATTACTAACACAGAGTTCTACGTAGGCAAAGCTGAGGAAGTTATTCCTAGATTGTATAAGGAGCAAGGCATCGAAGCAGATGTGATCGTCGTCGATCCACCTAGAAAAGGCTGTGATGAGCAATTACTTGAGACCATCGTAAAGATTGCACCAAAGAGATTGGTTTATGTGTCCTGTGATCCGGCGACGCTTGCTAGGGATTTGAATTATTTGAGTGGACATGGATTTGAAGTTGATAAGGTACAGCCCGTTGATATGTTTCCTCATACG
>JDSF01000163.1_pt1 | contig 47484 bp, 49 predicted proteins | sample 199441 | NCBI WGS metagenome assembly JDSF01 (sample SAMN02592751, study PRJNA231836) | bioreactor metagenome | isolation source: continuous culture bioreactor denitrification-DNRA | place: Germany: Bremen
AATTCGAGTAGATGACATTAACTCTTTTAAAACTAGCCCAAGCTGTGAGTTTGTACACATCTAGGGTCAATCTCATCTATGTCTATATAAGGCACAATAAAAGTTGTGTAATAAACCACAAAATGAGTATAAATTACATAAATATATAAAGAATCTAAAGAAAGATTGAGTTAACCAAGTAAACTGCCGATAATTAATTCGTGTTAACTCTTTGTTTGGCAAAGAAGAACTTATTAAGAATAGGGACATATTTACATTGAAATATGGTAAAATAGTCATGTATATATAAAGAATGAAAGGTAGGTGTGATGACTATGAAAAAAAATGATTGCGATTGTAGCTATGGGGGCAGTGCTCGCAATGGGAAACTTAGTGGCGTTTGCCGATACATATGAAACATTGGTATCTCAACCAGTTAATATAAAAGTTGATGGAAAAGAGATATCTTCATATGACGCTGAACAAGATGTAGATTTGCCAGCGGTTATAGTAAACGGTAGAACGATGATGCCGCTAAAAAGTACTTTTGGATTGTTCGGGGTAGAGACATCATGGAATGGAGAAGAGAGAAGCATAACAGCGAATACTCCAAATGGTGTTTTGTGGCTTCAAATTGACAGTACAACTGCAAGACTAAACGGTGTTGATATCCAACTAGATGCTGCACCAACTATTTTTAACAGTAGAACGTTTGTGCCATTGGCTTTCATATCACAGTCAATGGGTGTTGATCCATTATGGAATGGTTCAGAGAGGTCGGTAACATTAAATATATCAGAAGTTACCAAACCGAGATTGCCTGAGTCCTATTTGGATGAATACTTGTTTACTTACGAGGAATATGAGGATGCAAATTATTACTACAATTTGGTGAATCCTGAAAAATCCATTGCTTTTGCTAATACTGCAGGAAGTGTACAAGAAGCTCTAGAAATCGCTTCTGAGGAGCTACACATCGAGACAACAGATTTTCTGAACTCTGACGATGTAGGAGGTTTGCTATATTCGTTTAAGGACTATAATCAGGATGAGAATCATTATATTATTCGAACTGTTGGGTCAAATGTATACATTATGAAGTTTGGAATGTTTAACATTAGTGAAGTGATTCAGATAATTAAAGACTTTAATGGGGGAAGGATATAAATATGAAAAGACTATCAGCATTATTACTGGTTTTAGTATTGATAATGACGTCTTTCCCAGCAGTATCATTTGCTCATGGAAATCATGGCCACGGTAACAAGTATGGTCATAACAAATGGGACGATGACTGGGACGACAAATGGGACGACGATGATTGGGACGATTACTGGGATGATGATGACAGAAATGATTCATCCATCGACCTTTATGATAAAGATGATGCAGTTAATCAAGTGAATCTATATGCTGAAAATGGAACATATGTTGGCATTGATGCACATATTGATGAAGAATCAAGTGGTACGGATACAGACCCTGGAGAGACGGAAGATGAAACAACTTCAGATGAAGTATATCCGAATAATCCATATGAACATTCTAACGGAAAAATTCGAGTTATGATTCAAAATGTTTATGGACGTTCTTGGGTTGAAATAGAATACAACGGCAGAGAACTGGATGATATAACTTCGAGTGGTACAGTTGTTTTATATGTTAACAAGACTGATCAATTAAAAGTGACAACACATGATAATCCAGACTGGTATGGCGATTTCAGTGCGTGGATTATTTCTGATGGTCGTTATTGGTACACTCGAAATGAAAGTGATTACACAATCGATTTCTCAGATATTGAACCGAATCAATGTGGATATATTTATATGACGCCTTGGTATAGCAATGGTGGTTCTGGTGATAAAAATTATGAAGTATCCTATGACTTAAAGGATGATGCAAAAGGAGCATTTGGAATCAATCCTGAAGATGGGAAGGTTTTTGTCAAAGATAGTGAAGCGTTAAAAGATAAATTCAAAAACAAGAGCACTGCCAGAATTAAGGTACGTGTTTATAGAGATAATAAGTCTAAAACAAAAGCGTTTGATATTCTAATTGATAAAAACCGCACACCTGTTGTGACGGTTCCAGACCATGGGGAAATAAACCCTGGTATTGTAGAAACGGTCTATGCATCGGATCATAGCAATAATGTGTTTATGATTAATTTAGAAGACAAGACCACTACAAAGGTTTCAGACACGAATAAACAATGGTTTGATATTGCTAATGACAACTCTACAGTTCTGTATGGTGTTGTTTCAAACGGCGATCTATACAAGAACATCCTTGATCCAAATAATACGGAAAGAGCAGATGTGAGGAATGTTCGTGAAAGTCGTAGTGGTGTAATCAATTCCTTGACAGTTGATGATTATGGGAATATGTACTTTGTGGACAATGCAGTTCTTAAATACTACAACGTATTTGCTACAGGAAGTAACAATAGAATCAATAAAGTAATGAACCTTCAGAACCATTCACTAGGAGACTTAGTCTTCCATAATGGGAAATTATATTATGCAGCCTATAAGAATGGAAGCTCTAAAGGCAATAGTAGGAATTATGGTGTATTAGTTGAGATAGACACTGAAAGACAAACAACAAGAGAGATTGGTAACATTCCAAAATCCACTTTTGGTTTGGCATCTGTGAATGAAAAGTTATACTTGCTTCACGATAAAACAATCTCTGAATTTAAATTTGATGTTGCGTCTTCAGATCCGAACTTCTATGGTGAGCCTTATGCAACTCATATGAATATTGGATCAAATGCGAGCAATATATTCGGTTCGGCACAAGGTGATACCATTGCGACTGGTAACCTTCTTGTGAATGATAGTGGCGAATATGACGCGATTATTAAGTCGGTTGATAATAAAGAAGTGCTAGAAAATGGCGATTATACATTTGTATACGGTTATTATGGTGTGCTTCTTATTAAACCAGATGGTACGTACATTTATGTAATGGACAATAAATCTCAGGCGATTAGAGATTTGTTTAAAGGTGAAACCCTAACAGAAACATTTAACTATGTTGCTGGTTATTCTGATGAAAAAGCACATCGTCGTCAACAATTTCGTTTACTGTAAATGCCTATGATGATGCTATTAAAAAGCCAGGTGGTGGTGTTCGATTTGATGCCAATGATCTTGATGGTGATGGCGTTAAAGATGAAAATGTAACAGATGGTCAAAATGTTCAGCAGTGGCATGATAGCATCGAGTATGATAATGTGGCAGTTGCTCAGGGTAGTTCAACTCCAAAACTTGATCTTGATGGAATATATGGACATAGAGCAGTCGATTTTGATGGTTATGCATATGGTTTAAACATAGCAAGACAAGAAGAGATAAATGATGATAAATTTATACAAAAAACTATCGGTACTGTTTTCAAAACAGGCGATGATATTAGTGGTGTTCAGTACATCTTTGAAGAAGGTGGCGGTTGGAGAGGGTATAACTATGTAATTGCTCCGAATCCGCAAAAGGATGACAAACCTTATTTATATGCGATGGTATATAACAACAAGGAATGGACTCTTGGACACTTCTATAAATCTATCGCTTTAGAAGAAGTTACAGCTGAAACCGTTTACTTTGCATTCATGTCTCATGATGCAACGAAAGGGACGTTTAGAGCGTATATTAATGGATCATTTACTGATATAACTGAAACTGAAGTACTGACTAATGTGGAGGAACAGGAAGCGCATCCGAACCCCGCAGGTATTGGATGGTATAACAGTCATACTGTATATCCTCACAATGAAGCATCTGTCAGAGGTGATTTAGATACTAATGGAGATGGTAGATTCGATGGCGGCGCTCCTTTTGACGGTATGATTGGTGAAATCGTATCATGGAATAAAGCGATGTCGTTTGCGGAAATCCAAAATCTAAATGGTGAAATGATGACTAAGTGGAGACCGATTGTGGTTGACGCTGTTGACAATATCAAGGCGATTCAAGAGGGTGAAAAGCTGACTGTTTCATGGTCACCTGTACCTGGTATTGCAAATTATGAAGTGATTGTTTCAACAAACGACTCCATTAGTGATGGAACTGTATACAAAGTAACTGATAAGACGACAGAAATAACTCTGACTCAGGACCTACTTGGTAGAGATGATATTTACGTATTTGTGAGATATCAGGTCGGTGAAGTGAATAGTGAAGAAGCATCTGTTGTTCATTCTGTTTACGGTCAGCCTAAAGACTATACGTACACTGAACTGGAAGATGGCAAAGTCCTATTCAGATTTACGGCTGAAGAAGGCAAAGCATATGTGATTCTATCAGATGATGTAGCCTATGCGGTTCCAACATCAAAGGGGTACGTGGTACTATCATCAGAAGAAGTTTCAGATTCAGAAAAAGCTGAACTTTATGAAACGGCTATTCAGGCTGGGCAACCAACTATGACAGAAGGCCACGGCCTAAAAGCTGAAGGACCATCTAAAGTTAATTTAGCGGGTGTTACTGGCTTGGTTGGAGAATTTGTTAATGGAAGAATTGATCTTGACTGGAATAATTTTAGTAATGCTGTTCATTATGAAATAAAAGTTGGAGATCAACCTGACAACATGATTTCTGCAAATACATCTAAGAGTTCAGACTATGAATACACTGATTCTAATTTAACTTCATCAGTGTTTAAATACTTCAAAGTCCGTGCGAGAGTTGAGTACAATGGTTCTGGTGCTTCTGGGTATAGCTATTCAGGATACTCTAGTACAGTGCCTGTATTGACACCTGCTTATTCGACTCTTCTTGAAAATGCAAAAGAGCAATTAGGTGATGCAGTTGAAGGGCCTGATGTTAATAATCTTTATACTCTTGGAGAGTATACAGCAGGAGCTAAATCAGATTTAGAAGTGGCTATCAGTACTGCAGAATCTGCACTATCTGATTATTTAGATAAGAAAATTACAGAAACAGAATTAGAAGAAGCATATGAAAAACTTCAAAGTGCGTTAAATGATTTTGAAGACTTAAAGATTAGTGAGTCAAATAGAATTAGAATTCGTATGACTGATGAATCTGGAAATGCATTAAGTGACTCGCTTGTTGTTGGCAACGGCACACTGAAAATTGTGAATGGTGTTATTGATGTCTATGGACCAGCGGGTTATGACCCAGTACTTGATTTAACTGTATCAGGATTCACATTAGATGGAGCAAGTGATTATCAGCTTCAGTTTACAAATCGTCCACAGGAGATCACTTTGGCGTTTAGTGATTCACTTCCAAAGGCGATTAATGAAGTTAATGAAGGTCTTAAAGATTTGGGAGCATATGACTTGGGGCCAATCAATGATCAAAGTGATGATGGTTATGGATTCTACAATGAAGGCCAGTATCATGGTCCTGCTCATGAAGCCTTGAAAGAAGCATTAGCTAAGGCGCAGGCAATGGCCAATGATCCAAATGCGACAGGTGCGGATAAAAAACGCAATGGCAGACGAGCTGAAAGAAGCTTGGGATGCATTTAAAGCATCGAAAGTTACCGCTGACAACCGAATGAATCTAACGTTCTTCGTTAAAGAGAATGGTGTTGATAAAGCGATAACAATTAACGGTTCTTCGTTTGTAGATAGATTTGGTCCAAGTGGTATTTCTGTCACAGTGAGTGCTCCGTATACGGAAGATAATCCGTTGACTGCACCGTTTGTTGACAATTATTACGAGCCTTCAAGTGACAGCTTTACTGTTACGTTTGGTAGTCAGCCTGGTAGTCAAAAAATCTATTATAAGAAGACGCCACTCTATGAAGGTGTATTAGGTGCAGAAGCTCTTATAACAACTGCAGTTGAGGGGCCTGGAACTGATGGATATCAACTAGGTGAATATGCTAGTGGTGCTCGTGCGAAGCTACAAGCTGTAATTGATAGCGCTCGTACAGTGTTAGAGAATCCTGAGGCTTCAACGGAAGCAAAAGCGAAGGCCACTGAAGACTTGAACAACGCGATTTGGGTGTTTAACAATGAGAAAATCACAGAAGAAAATCAGATTGTTATAAATCAAGTTTCGGGTGAAACAGGTGAACTGCTTGGTACACTGACTGTTTACGGTCCAAACGGATACCAAACAAATGTGAATCTCGATACTATGGAGAATTATAAACCATATTCCACACCGTTAAATGATGTTTCCAATGCTGAAAAAGATGTTTTTAGTACAATTTCAGTGAACTTTACAGATTCTACTCAGTTGTATAATGTCATGTACCGTGAAAATGATGAAACATCAGGTGCAATTGATAAAACAAACTGGAGAGAAACTGCTGAAGGTAATATTGTTGATTATGCAAAGGAAAACAAGATACCTTGGAAAACAGATTCTCGATATGATGTTGAGGATACTGAAAATGGATCTAATACGTCGTCATCGAAAGAACATATTGATTTCTTGAACATTCTTGGAAACTCATTAAAGGATGAAGATAAGAAATATGCAGATGAGAGATTTGTAGAAGCATATGTCGCTGATATTGAGGGTGACAAATCGGTTGTGAATAATTACGATCAACTTATTGAGATGCTTAAGAAATACTACAATTCATTAGATGCAGCTATTGAAGATGTAGACGCGGAACTTTCTAATCTGGAACCTGTGCAAACTGGTCCGAATCCAGATGCATTTTACACTCAAGGGCAATATCATAAGGAATATTACGACAAACTCAAAGATGAGTTGATTATTGCTAAGGCAATGTATGCTGATCCATCGGTTGACGGTTCAGTTAAAGATGCTAAAGCGGAGGCGTTGTTAGAAGCGCTAGCGAGATTTAAAGGATCGTTAGTTACAGAAAATACAAAGATGAACCTAATCTTTAAGACTATGGTCAATGGAGTGGCTCAAGATGTTTCGCTCAAGATTGACGATGCGGATGTTTGGCAAGTGGTACGATATGGTCCTAACGGTGTACCTGTAACAATCCCAACACCTTATGTTGCACCGTTTGTAGATAACCGTTACAAACCAGAATCCAGTTCAATCACTGTTACATTTGGTGAAGCGGAAGGATCTCAGGATATATTCTTTGTTCCAACCGATCTGTACAGGTTATATGTAGAGACAGAAGCGAAATGGAATGCGGCTGTTGAAGGGCCGAATTCAGATAAATACTATGAATTGGGTCAATACGCCGAAAATTCTAAAGCTGATCTTAAAAAAAGCTTTAGATAATGCGTTAGCTGTTCTGAATACGCCAGGTGCGAATCAAGGTGCTGCAGAATCGGCACTGGAGACGGCAGCAAAAGCATTTGAAGCTAAAAAGATCACAGCCTCTAACCAAATCCAGATCATTAGCACATCGGGTGAAACTGGAGAAACTTTAAGTGAAAAAGTTGTATATGGTAATATTGGACACACTCAAAGTGTTTCACTAGATGTTATTAGTAATTATCAGCCATACATTGATCCTAGAATCAAGGTCGCTACTAACGATGAAGAAATCGCATATAATGTTATAGATCTTGAATTCACTGAGAGTGCACAAACAATTTATGTAATGTATCGAGAAGATCCAAATGTTAGTGAACCAACTCTAGATAAGTCGGGTTGGAGAAAGACTGCTGAAGATAGTATCCTCAAGTATGCAGAAGACAATGAAATTCCTTGGAGTCTTAACTCAAGGTATGATTTTGAAGATGCAGAAACTGGAAAACAAGTTTCGTTCGGAAAAGAGTACGATGACTTCTTAAATATTCTTGGTACTGCAATGAAACCAGGGGATGAAGATAATGTAGAACCTGATTCTGTTAATGAGTATATTAAAGATATTGAGGGTGATAAAACACCAATTAATGATTACAATGACCTCATTACAATGTTAAAGAAGCATAATACAATTTCCGATGCATTCTTCGGAATGGGGAATGGATCTAATGTAAATAATGAAAAACTTGAATACGCTAAGACCATTTATTATGAAGATCCAATTAACACTTCGGTTGTATTTAAAATTAAAGATCCAAATATCACTGCACCGGAGTTCCATTTTGAGCTATTTGGTAATGAGTATCTTAGTTATGATTATCCAACGATAAAGCTTTACAAAATAGAAAGTGGAGCAGATCCGAGTTTAGATCCATCTGTCTTAAATGATGGCAAGATAAAACCATCGAGTACTAGTGTTACAACTATTATAGATGAGGAAAAGAAAAAATTTGGATACCGTATCGTTGTTAAACCTAACACAAAAGTATTTACAGAAGGTGATATTTACTTTGCTCGAGTGATTACAAGTGTATCAGTTAATTCAGACTCTGAGATTTATGCATCTGCTGTTTCATCTGGAAATACAGAACATGAGAAGCATAACTTAGCTGTTGAAGAAGTTGTAAAAATGTATAATAATAATGACAAAAAGTTACACTACTTCTACGATGGTAAGAAGGATGCTAATGGTGATCTTGTAAAAGTTCAAACAATTACTTCAGATGATCTACAATATGCTCTAGGTGTAATTCACGATGGAGACCAGAGTATTGTTGAAGGGCTTATGATAACTTCACAAGCGAAATGGATTCAGGATGGCAAGGCGGATAAAACAGAGAAACAGATTGATGGTCTAAACTTCAACCTTTCATCTAAACCAGCACTACCAGAATTTATCGAGTAATATATCGGTAACCAAATTGTAACGAAGAAAAAACGCCCTGATTATCAGGGCGTTTTTCTTTTGGAAGTAACCCCTGTAGAGCTGATTACAGCTAGTTTAGGACAACGAATTTATGGTATAATATAATTTGAAAGCCTAGTTATTAGTACCAGGTTATAAACATAAGTCTTAAAAATTTCGTTAAAGCTCTTGACGAATGGTTTAGGAATGTTTATACTCTGTATTAGTAGCAGGTGCTAAAATTTAGTACTAAGACTTGGAGTGGTTCTCATGGCAAAGCTCAAAAAGAAAGACCGACATGATGCGCTTCTAAATATTCTTAAAACAGATCCTTTCTTAACAGATGAGGAACTGAGTGAGAAATTTGAAGTAAGCATTCAAACGATTCGACTGGATCGATTGTCGTTAAACATCCCTGAACTAAGGGAGCGTGTAAAGTCTGTTGCTACCAACAATTATGAAAAGGTCCGCACTATTGGACAAGCTGAGATCGTGGGTGAGCTAATCGATCTAGAGCTGAACAAGCGGGCGATTTCGTTCCTTCAGACTGATGAAACTATGGCGTTTCAACGAACACGCATAGTAAAAGGTCACTACATCTTCGCAATGGCAGAATCATTAGCTATGGCGGTTGTGGATGCCAACGTCTGCATAACAGGCGTAGCAAACATGAAATACCGTGTCCCTGTAGCAGCAGGTCAAAAACTTGTTGCAAAAGCAGAGCTAACACGTGTTAGGGGTAGTGAGTATTTCGTACACGTTTTAATTAGCGTGAATACGGATCAAGTGTTCAGGTCAAAATTCATTTTGACAGCGCTGAATGTTGAGTAAAATGTTTCAAAGTCATTTGGAGGAATAAATGAAAATAGCAATCGATGCGATGGGTGGAGATCACGCACCTTTAGAGCCTGTAAAAGGGGCTATTGATGCGCTTCAGCACATAGATGCTGAAATGATACTTATTGGTGATGAAAATCAAATCCATCAGGAACTGAAGAAATATAAATATGATGAGTCTCGAGTGAATGTAATTCACACGACAGAAATTATTACTGGGGAAGATAAACCAGTAAGTGCCATAAAAAAGAAAAAAGATTCGTCAATGGTTGTTGGCCTACTGAAACTTAAAGATCAGGAAATTGATGCTTTTGTATCAGCAGGTAACACAGGAGCATTACTAGCGGGCGGACTACTGCGTGTTGGTCGAATTAAAGGGATTGACAGACCAGCTCTTTGCTCGGTGTATCCAACAAGAACAGGGATGTCCATTCTCGCTGACGCAGGAGCTAACTCAGACTGCAAACCAAGAAATTTACTTGAGTTTGGAATTATGGGTAGCTTATATGCTCAAAATGTTCTTGGAATCGATAATCCGAGAGTGGGTCTTGCCAACATCGGTCACGAGGAAGGCAAAGGAAATGCTCTAGTGGTTGAATCTTACGACTTGCTGAAAGAAGCAAGTATAAACTTTATTGGTAATGTGGAAGCGCGTGACATTCCTGAAGGCGCAACAGACGTTATAGTTTGTGACGGGTTTACAGGTAATATAATCCTGAAGCTTTCAGAAGGCGTTGTAAAATCATTCTCATCAATGGTAAAAGAGATATTTATGAAATCACCATTTACTAAAGTAGCTGCATTATTAGTGAAAAATGGACTTGGTGATATGAAAAAGAGCATGGACTATACAGAGTATGGTGGCGCTCCGTTACTAGGTGTTAAAGGATTGGTTGTAAAAGCTCATGGCAGTTCTAATGCCAAGGCCTTTATGAATGCAATCAAGTATGCTGAAAAAGCAGCAGCATCTGGTGTGGTTGATAAAATCGCAGCGGAGGTCAAGGCGAGTTAGGAGCTGGTACAATGCATCGTGAACTTAGAAATGTAGGGATTCTTGGCACTGGTAGTTCTTTACCAGAGCGCGAAATGACAAATGACGATATGGCAAAAATCGTTGATACTTCTCACGACTGGATCGTATCTAGAACGGGTATTGAAAGTAGACGATTTGCTGATGAAAATACTGCAACTTCAGATCTGGCATCTGAAGCGGCTATAAAAGCAATGGAAGCAGCCGGAGTAACAGCAGACCAGATAGATCTCATTATTGTTGGTACGCTTACACCGGATCATATAATTCCGTCAACAGCATGTATTGTTCAGGAAAAAATAGGTGCTACAAAAGCGGCCGCATTTGATCTTGAAGCAGCATGTTCAGGTTTTGTTTATAGTGTGGCTATTGCACAACAGTTCATTACAACAGGTATGTATAATCATGTCTTAGTTATTGGCGCAGAGACAATGTCAAAAATTCTAGATTTCGAAGACCGAAAAACATGTGTGTTGTTCGGTGACGGTGCAGGTGCTGTGGTTCTTGGACCTGTTGGCGAAAACAAAGGGATCTTATCGATGGATTTAGGTGCAGATGGAAGTGGTGGACCAGCACTTATGGTACCTGCTGGTGGAACAAGAATGCCAGCAACACCACAAACTGTTAAAGACAGACTTCATTACCTGACAATGGACGGCAGTGAAGTGTTCAAGTTTGCAGTTAGAACTATGCCAAGAACATCTAAAAATGCTATTGATAAGGCTGGATTAACTGTTGAAGATATCGATTTTATGATTCCACATCAGGCAAATACCAGAATAATATCGTCCGCAGCGAAACGTCTTAAACTACCAATGGAAAAAGTACATGTGAATCTAGATAAATTAGGCAACATGTCAGCTGCTTCTATTCCGGTAGCACTTGACGAAGCTGTACGTGAAGGTAAATTAAAAGACAATGACAAAGTTGTACTTGTTGGATTCGGTGCAGGCCTTACTTGGGGCGCTTGTGTCATCAACTGGTAGGAGGCATAAAAATGGGTAAAACAGCAATCGTGTTCCCTGGTCAAGGGGCTCAATATGTAGGTATGGGTCAAGGTTTTGCAGAAAACTTCCCTGTATCAAAAAAAGTGTTTGAAGCTGCAAGTCAAGCAATGGGCTACAGTATGGAAGATCTATGTTTTAGCAGCTCCGATGAAGATTTGAGAAAAACAGAAAATACACAACCGTCAATTTTGACAACGTGTATTGCAATATATAAGGCGCTTGAAGACAAAGGTATAAAGGCAGATGGATTTGCAGGCCTAAGTCTTGGTGAGTATGCAGCATTAGTTGCCGCTGGTGCAATGCCATTTGAAAACGCTGTAAAGGTTGTGCGCAAGCGTGGTCAGTACATGCAAGAAGAAGTTCCAATGGGTGTAGGCGGTATGGCTGCAATCCTTGGTCTAGCGAATGACAAAGTTATTGAAGCTTGTGAAAAGGCTTCTGCAACGGGTGTTGTTGAACCAGCAAACTTTAACTGTCCTGCTCAGCTTGTTATTGCAGGTGAAGTAGGTGCTGTTGAAAAGGCTGTTGAAATCTGTAAGGAAATGGGCGCAAAAAAAGCAATTATGCTTCCTGTATCGGCTCCTTTCCATACATCTATGCTAAAAGGTGCTGGTGAAAAATTAGCGCTTGAGCTAGACAACGTAACGTTTAGTCCTCTAAATAAGCCTGTTGTAGGAAACGTTGAGGCAGATTTCATTTCGTCAGAGACTGAAATTAAAGATCTCCTAATACGTCAGGTTAGTAATCCTGTACGATGGGAAGAGTCTATTCAAAGAATGATTAATGACGGATACGATACTTTCATTGAAGTTGGCCCAGGTAAGTCACTTTCAAAATTCATCAAGCGTATTTCAAAGGACGTTCAAATTCTAAACGTTGAAGATCCAGCGTCGCTTGATAAAACGCTAGAGAAGCTAGGTGCCTAAAGGCAGTCAGGAAACTCTCAACGCCCTATGGTCGTTGGAGTAAGGAATGTATAGTCAAATCAAAGATTTGGAACGCATGAAACTCACAACTCCCCATGGTCGTTGGAGTAAGGAATGTTTAGCCAAATCAAAGATTTGGAACATTCCATTAAAGGAGGCGTAACAATGGATTTCAATGGTAAAACGGTAATCGTAACAGGTGGTTCACGCGGCATTGGTCGTGCAATCGCTCTTGATTTTGCCAAGTCGGGTGCAAATGTTGTTGTAAACTACAATAGAAGTGCAGACAAGGCTGAAGAGGTTGTAAAAGAAGTGGAATCTCTAGGCGTTAAAGGTCTAGCTGTTCAATGTAATGTTGCAAACCAAGAAGATGTAGACAAACTTCTAAAAGAAGCTGTAGATAAATTTGGCGCTGTTGATTTTCTAATCAATAACGCTGGCATCACTAAAGACACATTAATTCTACGCATGAAAGAAAATGACTGGGATTCAGTTCTTGATACAAACCTAAAAGGTACGTTTATGACGACGAAAGTTATTGGTAAATACATGCTTAAGAAGAGACAGGGCCGTATTGTCAACATCACTTCGGTTGTTGGTATTATGGGCAATGCTGGTCAGTCAAACTACGCTGCTTCAAAAGCTGGTGTGATTGGCTTCACAAAGTCAATTGCTAAAGAATTTGCAAGCCGTGGAATCACAGTAAACGCTGTAGCACCTGGTTTCATTGAGTCGGATATGACTGAAGTTTTATCTGATGATGTGAAGGATGCATACTCTAAGGCGATCCCAATGGGTAAAATGGGTCAGCCAGAGGACGTAGCCAATGCAGTTAAGTTCCTGTGTTCTGATATGAGCAAATACATCACTGGGCAAGTTGTTCAGGTTGATGGTGGTATGTTAATGTAATCCATTAAACTGGATTTCATATAAAAAAGATGGTAATGAAACATTACGTTTCTGGTTAAATCAAAAGTATAAAAGTGAGGTAATGAATATGTTTGATAAGATTGTAGAAATTATCAGAGAGCAACTAGGTGTAGAAGACGACGTAAAGATCACAAAAGAAACTTCAATGATGAGAGATCTAGAAGCAGATTCTCTAGATGCAGTAGAAATCATCATGGCATTCGAAGATGAGTTCGACGTTGAAATTCCAGACGAAGACGCTGAAGCATTCAACAACATCGGCGACATCGTTGCTTACCTTGAAGCTAAGAAATAAGATACTACGACATAGACTATGTCATTTTGAAGCCGGCAAGTCGCCGGCTTCAACCATATATACTTACTGTAAACTAATAACATCCGAAAATTAGATAAAGACACATCATCCCTGAGTATTGATGATTTTTAGGGATGCTCAGGACTAACTCATTTGGTTTGGGTTAGATGAAAGATAGCTCGGTATCAGCGAGCATACTGAAGGAGGCGACTGCAATGAATAAGAGAGTCGTAGTTACTGGTATTGGTGCCATCTCACCAATTGGAACTGGAAAAGAAAACTTCTGGAACGCACTTCGTGAAGGCGTTGTAGGTACTGATAAAATTACTAGTTTTGATGCATCGGATTACGCAACACAAATTGCTGCTGAAGTAAAAGATTTTGATCCTGCAGAGTATATTAACAAAAAAGAAGCTAAGCGTATGGACCGTTTCACTCAATTTGGTGTTGCAGCAGCAAAGCTTGCTCTTGAAGATTCTAAAATTGTAATTGAAGATACAAATATGGAACGTTTCGGTGTAATCATTGGTTCTGGTATTGGTGGTATAGCGACTCTTGAAAAAGAACATGAGAAGCTGCTAAATAAGGGTCCTGGCCGTGTAAGTCCGTTCCTCATTCCAATGATGATCGGTAATATCGCTTCAGGTCATATTTCTATGGCTGTTGGTGCCAAAGGTCCAAATACAACAGTTGTGACAGCTTGTGCATCTGCAACAAATGCAATTGGTGATGCATTTAAAACTATTCAACGTGGCGATGCAGATTTAATGTTCTCTGGTGGATGTGAATCATCAATCACACCGCTTGGTATGGCTGGTTTCTGTACAATGAAGGCTATGTCTACTAGAAATGATGATCCTAAAACTGCTTCGCGTCCATTTGATGTAGACAGAAATGGGTTTGTTATGGGTGAAGGTGCTGGTATTATCATTCTTGAGGAACTTGAGCACGCTCTTAATCGAGGTGCTACAATTTACGCTGAAATGGTTGGCTACGGTGCGACTGCTGATGCTTACCATATTACAAGCCCTGCTCCAGGTGGTGAAGGTGCTGCACGTTCAATGGCAATGGCTATTAATGATGCAGATCTAAAGCCGGAAGATATCACATATGTGAATGTTCACGGTACATCTACACCTTACAATGACAAGTTTGAGACAATGGCTATAAAAACAGTATTTGGAGATCATGCCAAAGAACTACTTGTTAGCTCTACAAAGTCTATGACTGGTCACATGCTTGGTGCTGCCGGAGGTATTGAAGCTATCGCAGGTCTTCTGGCTGTGTCTGAAGGATATGTACACGGTACAATGAGTATTCAGAATCAAGATCCAGAGCTAGACCTAAATGTACTACCTAACAAGGGTGTAGAGGCTGATGTGAATGCGTTCATTTCCAACTCACTTGGTTTTGGTGGACATAATGCAACGATCTGTATGAAAAAAAATACAGAGGCTAATAATGCTCACTAAGTGTAATGATCATAAATGGATCTCCGAATTTTCCATAAATGTGATTTACCTTAATTATACTTTCTAAAAGAGCTCGTAAAATTCGTCTTTGGCGAATTTCACGAGCTCTTTTGGTTTTTAGGAATGGTTCACCATTCTTCTATTGTTTTTTGACGTGTAAGCCTTTAAAATAGATATGATGGAGAGGCTTTTTTAAATGTATTATGGAATTTCTGTATTGTGCAGGCTAGTGTATTTAAAAGGTCTCTCGACTAATTAGTCGGGAGGAAATGAATAATGAAATTAGCAGATCTGGAAAATAAGATCGGATATGCCTTTGAGGATATCAAACTTTTGGAAGAAGCACTGACACATAGTTCTTATTCTAATGAGAGACGTAAAGAAGCTCGTAGCAATAATGAAAGATTAGAGTTTCTAGGAGATTCTGTTTTAGGGATTGTGATTAGTGACTATCTTTTTAAGAACTTTCAGGAGATGCCAGAGGGTGAACTGACGAAGGTGAGATCCAAGATAGTTTGTGAGACAACACTTGGAGAATGCTCAAGAGCAATTGGCCTTGGAGCGTTCATGTTTTTCGGCAAGGGCGAGGAAATGACTGGCGGCCGTGATAGAACATCGATTCTAGCTGATGCTTATGAATCACTCATAGCATCTATCTATATGGATGGTGGTCTTGAAGCGAGTAGAGATTTTATCTTAACGCATATGAAGAAAAAAAATCAGTGATGCAATTGCTGGCAAGGTATTCCTTGATTATAAAACCCATCTTCAAGAACTTGTTCAAGTGAATAAATCCAATAAAATTAAGTATGAGATCATTGGAGAAGAAGGTCCTGACCACTGTAAAGTATTCCACACTCAGGTGAGCCTTAATGAACTTGTTATTGGTGATGGTATAGGAAGAAGTAAGAAAGAGTCCGAGCAAGAAGCTGCAAAGATGGCGCTGCGAAAGGTGGAAGTTCTTGACCTTGGTTAAAACGAAACCTGGAATTATTCCCGTTTTCGTACCACATCTTGGATGTCCGCATGACTGTGTGTTCTGTAATCAAAAGAAAATAACAGGTCAGGCGCACCAGGTCGATCGTGAACAGATTGTTAATGTAATAGACGAACATCTTTCAACTATGTCTGGGAAAAGATATCCTATTGAAGTTGCCTTTTTTGGAGGTAGTTTCACTGGTATTGAAGCAGATAAGCAAATTGAGTATTTAAAAAATTGCCCGTCGGTATTTGTGTGACGGGCATATTCATGGAATTCGACTTTCAACAAGGCCGGACTATATAACAGAGGAAATTATTGAGAGACTTGTAGAATATGGTGTCACAACAATAGAGTTGGGAGTACAATCATTAGATGAATCTGTATTATATGCATCTAATAGAGGACATACTGCACAAGATGTTTCTAGGGCTGTGGGGCTCATAAAAAATGCCGAGTCGAAGTTTGGTCACAGAATCAGTTTGGGTCTTCAGATGATGATTGGGCTCCCAGAAGACACTTTGGAAAAATCATTGGTGACAGCGTCAAAAATTATTGCTTTAAGACCTGACTTTGTTAGAATATATCCTACCGTTGTGATTAGAGATACTGAGCTTGAAAGGCTGTATAATACAAACACATATAATGAGTTGAGTGTAGAACATGCTATTAAGTGGCTTAGTGAACTTATACCGATGTTTGCAAAAGCCGAGATTCCGATCATACGTATTGGGTTGCAACCAACAAATGAACTTACAAGTGGTAATTCAAGGGTTGCAGGCGCATACCATCCTTCATTGAGGCAACTTGCTCAATCGGCTATTATATTAAAAAGACTTTTGCTTTCCATTGAAAACTTTATGAAATCAGAAGAAAAACGTGATTCAGTTAGTAACTTTAAACTAACTGCTCATAGAAAAGATTGGACGCCGTTTAGAGGCGACAAGGGATATAATTTTAATCAGATGAAAGACAATTATCCGAGTGCAAGTCTTGAGTTTGTAATCAGCGATGATATTGATAGAGGAACTGTACTAGTGGAATTTGAATCTGAAGGTATATTGAGAAAAGACGAAGTAAGAATAGATTAGTTTATGGGGTGTTCCATTTGTATTTAAAGAAACTGGAAATGAAAGGTTTTAAGTCTTTCGCAGACAAAACTGAAGTGGAATATGAGAATGGGGTTACCTGTATTGTTGGTCCTAATGGTAGTGGTAAGAGTAATATTACCGATGCGGTTAGGTGGGTTCTTGGTGAACAGAAAGTAAAAACTCTTCGTGGCGCCAAGATGGAAGATGTTATATTTAATGGTACCAAACATAGAAAACCGCTTGGAATGGCTGAGGTATCATTAATCTTTGACAACCGTGAAAAGTTTTTTCCGCTTGACTATAGTGAAGTTACTGTAACTAGACGTGTGTTTCGTTCAGGCGATAGTGAGTATCTTGTAAATGGAACATCTTGTCGATTGAAGGATGTCAAAGAACTGTTTATGGATACAGGTATCGGTACTGATGGATACTCGATTATTGGACAGGGTAGAATAGATAGAATCTTAAGTAATAATGCGGATGAAAGAAGGCAGATATTTGAAGAGGCTGCTGGAATAGTCAAGTTTAAGGCTAGAAAAGATGAGTCTGCTAAAAAGTTAAAAAATACTCAAGCCAACCTTCTTAGAGTGGACGACATTATTAATGAACTTGAAGGTCGTGTTGAGCCGCTTCGTAAAGAAAGTGAGAAGGCTGAACAGTATTTAGAACACTCTGAGAAGCTTAAAACTCTTGAGATGAATCTATACATTAGACAAGTTGATTCTTGTGATGAAAAGATGAAATCCGAAAATGAAAAGACTCAAACGTTAAAAACGAATCTTAATAAAATGCAGGCTGAACTCGCTGATGTGGAAGCGGAAATTGAAAAAATAGAATCAGAAATGGATGCATATAATCAAGCTGTTAAAGAAGCTGAGAATGCATTTCTTAATGCTACCTCTGAAATGGGACACTTTGAGGCACGTGTGTCACAAATTCAAGAAAAACAAAATGCTGTTAGTGCAAATACAATGCGTATTGAAGGTGAAATTGAGGCCGTTGAAGCTTCGTTGATGATTCATACGGATAATTTAAATGCATCTGAAAAAACTTTGGAAGCTCTAAATGAAGTGCTTGGAAACTTAAATGATAAACTTGTTGTTATTCAACAAGAATATAATGAAAAAGCAGAGTCGTTGACAAACAAAGAAACGGATTCTGAGTCTGCAAAGCAAAGGGCTATTCAGCTTCTTAATGCCATAGAAAGAGAAAAAGTAGAGATTGGAAGCAGAGAATCTGCAATTGAAAACCTATCGATTCGTATGAAGGCAATTGAGACCGGTATTAATGAGGCTACAAGTAACAGTAATGGTACAAATGAAAGAAGAAATGCTTTAGAAGACGAGCATACACTCTTAAAGTCAGATTATGCCGATGCGCTTCGTCAACGTGAAGGTGAAAATGAGAAATTAAAATCTGCGCTTCAAAATGGGAAAAAACTTGAAGGTGAAATACAAGCTCTTAGTCATAAAAATATGAAGGCTTCTAGTGAACGACGTGTACTGATTGACATGGAAAACGCCTTCGAAGGGTATGATCATAGTGTAAAGGGTGTTTTGAAAGCGTGTTCAAAAGACAATAATCTTGGAAAAGGTGTTCATGGTGTTGTAACAACACTTATGACAATTCCAAAACGACTGGAACGTTCAGTTGAGGTTTCGTTAGGACGTCAGCTTCAAAACGTAGTAACCGAGTCAGAACAAGATGCCAAGAGGCTTATAGATCATCTTAAGAAAAATAAAATGGGGCGTGTAACATTCCTGCCTCTTTCAAATATTAGGGCTAATAGATTCAATGTACCTGTTCAGGTAGAAAATATGAAGGGATTTATTGGTGTGGCTGATAATCTAATCGGTTATGACGTGAAGTATAAACCCTTATTTACATATTTACTAGGCAGAACTGTAATCGTTGAGGATTATCAGACGGCAGTGGCGTGTCTTAAAGTGTCTGGAATGCGCCATAGAATCGTTACAATTGATGGTGAAGTTTTAACGCCGGGTGGAGCCATTACAGGTGGTTCTTTTAAATCGAGAATTGCGAACTTGTTAGGTCGAAAAAAGAAAAAATTGATGAACTTGGGGCACTTATTGAATCGTACAAATCAGATCTGGATTCTAAGGAATCTGAAAAGGCCTCATCGCTTAGGGGCATTGATAACTGCCAAAGTGAAATCAAAGCACTAACAGAAACCTGTGAAACAAAACGTGTTGAAATCGTAAAACATGAAGGTGAAATACAGACTGTAATTCGTGAGCTTGAGAGGCTTGAAAAAGAGTCTGAACGACTTGGTAGAGAGCATAGTATCATTAAGCGGGAAAAAGATAATGCTCAAGAAATAATTGAAGACAAGAAATTGAAGATTGTTGAACTTGAAAAAGAGAATACAAACATTGAAAGTGCAATGCAAGGGTATTCTGACGGTATTAAACACCTTCAACAAGAAGTTAAAGACCTATCTGAAACGATGACAAGTCACAAAGTTGAACTTGCTTCTGTTGACCAAAAAAAACATGCACATCAACTTATGGAGATTAAGAGACTGAGTGTTTCTGTAACCCAGGGGAGAAGTGAAAAGACAAAGAAAGAAACTGAACTAAAGGTTTTATTCGATGAAAAAAAAGAAAAAACTTGATGAGGATATGAGCATTGCTAAGGAAGATATGAGAAATCTTCGAAAGGCAATGTTGCAGATTGAAATCGATAAAGAAGAAATCTCTGTAAAACTACAAGGTTCACAAACTACACTTGCGAATAAGCGAATGACTCATGAAAAAGAAATTTCTGATCTTGAACAGATTAAAGAGGTGCTTCATAAACAAGACCTTATAATTGCCAAAGTTGAGATGGAAAAGGAAAATATCATTTCAAACTTATGGGAGAAATACGAGGTCAGTCTTCGAGAAGCCATGGAATACAGAGTTGAGATTAACGTAGAAGAGTCTGAAGTTGAAGTTAAGTCACTTCGATCTAAGATTAGAAGACTTGGAGAGGTTAATATTAGCTCTATTGAAGAATACAAAGAAGTTAAAGAACGTTTTGAATTCCTTACGGGTGAACGTGATGACTTAGTTAAGTCTCAAAAAGCTCTTGAGAAGGTCATTAAGGATCTTGAAAAGAAGATGGTGGAGCAGTTCACTGACAACTTTAAGATCGTTAGGGAGCATTTCACAGGGATATTCGGAAAGCTCTTTGAGGGTGGACAAGCAGACCTTGTTCTCCTTGATAAAGATGATATTCTAAACAGTGGTATTGAAATCGTAGCACAACCTCCTGGGAAGAAACTGCAGAGTTTAAGTCTTCTATCTGGTGGTGAACGTGCCATGACTGCAATTGCACTACTGTTTGCAATTCTTAAAACAAAACCTGCACCGTTCTGTATACTCGATGAGATTGAGGCAGCACTGGATGATGTTAACGTATTTAGATTTGCTGATTTCTTAAAAGAATTTACAAAGAACTCGCAATTTGTCATCATAACCCATAGAAAAGGCACGATGGAAATTGCAAATACTCTTTATGGTGTTACCATGCAAGAGTATGGTGTTTCGAAAATAGTATCCGTTAGACTAGAAGATGTAGCCATCTAAGGAGGAAATTATGTTCAAGAAATTATTTGGATTTGGAAAAAAGGAAGAAAATGAGCCAGAAAACGAACCAGAAATAGTGGAAGAAGAAGCGGTAGACGCTGAGGAGTCTGCTGATTCTGAAACGGAAGATGATTTGACTGAAAAAAGTGCTTCAGATGATTCTGTTGAAGAAGTAAATGAGGAAAATACTGTAGACCTGGTGTTAGAGGAGCCTTCTATTGAAACAATTGAAGAAGTGGAACCCATTGTAGAGGTTGAGCAGTCTACTGAGGAAATTTTGTCAGAATCCACACCTGAGCCTGTTCAAAAGAAGAAATCATTCTTTGGCAAGTTAATGGATGGCCTTAACAAAACACGTAAAGGTATTACTGACCAGATTGATAACCTACTGAACAACTACGGCGAGATCGATGATGATCTATTTGATGAACTTGAAGAAATTCTCATTATGGCCGATGTAGGTATGAATACTACAATGAAGATTATCGATGCACTTCGTGAAGAACTGGTCGAAAGAAAAATTAAAGATTCCAGTCTGGTTAAAGACGTTCTTCATGATGTTATCGAAGGCCTATTAACGGAAGATTACAACTCGGAGCTAAATATAGACCCATCGCCAGCAATTGTTCTTGTTATTGGTGTTAATGGAGCTGGAAAAACAACTTCTATTGGAAAAATGGCTCATAGATTCAAATCGGAAGGTAAAACAGTTCTTCTAGCAGCCGCAGATACATTTAGAGCTGCGGCAATAGATCAGCTTAAAGTTTGGGGTGATCGAGTAGATGTCAATGTAATTGCCCATACAGAAGGTTCTGATCCTGCAGCGGTAATTTATGATGGCATTCAAGCTGCAAAAGCCAGAGACGTTGACGTGCTAATATGTGATACTGCTGGTCGTCTGCATAACAAGAAGAATCTTATGAACGAACTTGCTAAGATCTTTAAAGTGATTGAAAGAGAACATCCGAACGCAACAAGAGAGGTTCTACTAGTTCTTGATGCAACGACTGGTCAAAATGCTATTCAACAAGCGAAACTATTTAAGGAAACGGCTGCAATCACTGGCATTGTACTCACAAAACTTGATGGAACTGCAAAGGGTGGCGTGGTATTGGCTGTTAACGATGAACTAAGTATTCCTGTAAAAATGATTGGTGTTGGTGAGGGGATGGAAGACCTTCAGAGCTTTGATCCAAAGAGCTTTGTAAAGGCGTTAATGGACGGCTAGTACTCAGTTATTGTAAATACAAAGAAAAAGATTAAAAAACTACGAAATAGTTATTGACATGATGGTATCATGCTGTTAGAATACATCTGTAAAGCATTTGACCTTTACAACTAATCAGACCGGATGGTGATCGATTTGATTGAAAAGAAAATGAGGCTCGGTAACTTGTTCGTCTTTTACGGCGAACTGTTAACTGCTAAGCAGCAGGACATACTAGAGTTATATTGCCATAATGATCTTTCGCTCGGAGAAATATCTGAAGACTTAGAGATTAGCCGTCAGGCTGTGTACGACACAATTCGTCGCAGTGAGAAGCTACTGGAATCATATGAAGAAAAGCTCGGGTTGATGGACAGGTTCCATGAGAACGATAAACGTATGAAGAATCTGGTTGCTGAAATTGATAAGCTGAGGGTCATTGTTCTGAACGATGGCAAACGTGATGAACTTCTTCAAGAAATTGAGGAAATAAAAACACGAGCAGCAGCAGTAGCAGAGTAGATTAGGGAGGTTGTCCAGTGGCATTATTTGAAGGCCTTGCGGATAAGCTACAAGGTACATTTGCTTCGCTTAAAGGTAAAGGTAAGCTTAATGAAAAAGATGTTAAGCAAGCCATGCGCGAAGTTAAGTTAGCGCTTCTAGAAGCTGATGTAAACTTTAAGATTGTAAAAGATTTTACGAAAAAAGTAACTGAGCGTGCAGTAGGACAAGAAGTTTTATCAAGTCTAACACCTGCACAGCATGTAATAAAAATAGTAAATGAAGAATTGACAGCCCTAATGGGTGAGACGCAAAGTAAGTTAACGTTCTCATCAAGTGGTATGACTGTTTTTATGATGGTTGGTCTACAGGGTGCTGGTAAAACAACGACTACGGGTAAACTTGGTGCGCTTCTTAAGAATCAAGGGAAGAGACCACTTCTAGTAGCGTGTGATGTTTACAGACCTGCTGCGATAAAGCAGCTACACGTTGTAGGTGACCAACTGGAAATTCCGGTTTTCTCTATGGGAGATAAGGTTGATCCAGAAAATATAGCAAAAGCTGGTGTCGAGCACGCCAAGAAAAATGGCAATGACATTGTTATTCTCGATACAGCTGGTCGACTTCACATTGATGAAAATCTAATGGATGAACTTGACCGTGTTAAATCGGCTGTTAAACCACAAGAGATTCTTCTTGTACTTGACTCAATGACGGGTCAAGACGCCGTAAATGTTGCAGAAAACTTCAATAGCAAGTTGGGTCTTGATGGACTTATCATGACAAAACTTGATGGTGATACACGTGGTGGTGCGGCGCTTTCTGTTAGAGCTGTAACAGGAAAACCAATCAAATACGCATGTATTGGTGAGAAGTTAACTGATATAGAAGAGTTCCACCCAGATAGAATGGCATCAAGAATTCTTGGTATGGGTGATGTACTAACACTTATTGAGAAAGCGCAAGCGAATATCGATGAGGAAAAAGCTAAAGAACTAGAACAGAAAATCAGAAAGGCTGAATTTGACCTTAATGATTTCCTAGAACAGTTACAGCAAATGAAAAACATGGGTCCACTACAAGATCTGCTTGGCATGATGCCGGGTATGAACAGCAAGGCAATGAAAAATGTGCAAGTGGATGACAAAGATCTTACACGAATTGAAGCTATCATTCAGTCAATGACTAATGATGAACGCCGAGATATTAATAAGATTAACGGCAGCCGAAAAAAGCGTATTGCAGCGGGAAGTGGAACGCGAGTTCAGGATGTAAACAGACTGATTAAGCAGTTCGAGCAAACGCGCAAGATGATGAAACAGTTCTCCGGTCTCGAAAAGAAAATGAAACGAGGCGGTGGAGGAATGGGTTTACCGTTCTTTTAAAGCTTAAGCTTATCATTTGATAAAGAATGATAATCATATATTACTATATAATGAGGAGGTGCAACACATGGCAGTTAAAATCCGTATGAGAAGAATGGGTTCAAAGAAGAAGCCTTTCTATAGATTGGTAGTAGCAGACTCTCGTTCTCCAAGAGATGGTCGCTTCATCGAAGAAATCGGTTACTACAACCCAGTTTCTGAGCCTGTACAGATTAGCATTAAGGACGAAAGAGCAGTTAAGTGGTTAAACGATGGTGCTCAACCTACAGATACTGTAAAGGACTTGTTCAAGAAGCATGGCGTTTACGACAAGCTGAACAAGTAAGAACAGGGGTGTTTTAATGGGTGAACTAGTCAAAGTCATCGCAAAAGCGTTGGTTGACAACCCAGAGTCAGTAGAAGTCAGTGAAATTGAAGGCTCTCAGTCAGTCATCATTGAATTGAAAGTTTCTCCTGATGATATGGGTAAGGTCATCGGTAAACAAGGTCGTATCGCTAAAGCACTGCGTACTGTAGTGAAGGCAGCAGCGACTAAGGAAAACAAACGAGTGGTTGTTGAAATCATTCAATAATTTTCTAAAAATCAAAGCCTGCAATAAGGGAAACCTTATTGCAGGCTTTTTTATTGTCTGATTTTATTGCCGTAATTGAGCAGTGTAGAATAATTAGTCAAATAATCACATAAAATGTACAATAAATATACTCATAGGCGGCTTCCAAACATGGTAAAATTAAGTATTGGACTAATATACATAATAGAGATTATATTTTCAAGGGGGAAAAGTATGAGTAGCATTCGCGCTAAAATTATGCTGGCAGTTTCGGTGATTGTTATTGTGGCACTCGCCGTCCAGGGGTTCGCAGTCAGTCAATTTGCAAAAAATAACCTTAGCAGTGACGCTAAAGAAGTGTTTAAGAACAGTGCCAAATCGCTTCTAAAAGAACTCGAGGATATGGACAGGAATATCACAAATAACCATTCAGAGTTAATGACTGGCTATGACAGAGATATTAGACAGCTCACTGAAGCGGCGTACTCTGTTTTGGAATCGAATCAGAAACTAGCGCAAGAGGAGATTGCTAATATACCTCCTGATGTATCTGAAGAAGAGAAGATCATACTCTCGAATTTGATTGTTGAAAGATATAAGGAAAAAAGCACAGATGCTATTCGCCTAATGAAATATGGAGATGGTGGTTATTTTTGGATTGATAATGAGGAATATGTCCTGCAAATGATTCCAACGAACCCAAGTGCGGAAGGAAAGTATCGTGGTGACCTTCAAGATAAGACGGGCAAATACATAGTCAAAGACCTTGTTGATGGAGCAGTGGAATATGGAATGTTCTATTATGACTACTATTTTCCGAAACCTGGTTCGGATTTAGCTTCTAGAAAAAGAGGCGTTGTGAAGTATTTCGAACCCTGGGGCTGGATCATAGGCACAGGCAATTATGTGGACGCAATTGAAAAAGAACTGCAACATAGAGAATTTGAGGAAAAGGGCTATTATCAGGCCAAACTCGAAGCGCAAAATGAGAACCAGTTTGTAACTATAACAGATAGCGCAGGCATAATTAATTTTAGTGATGATGTGACTATGATTAACAGTACTTTAGACATGACTAATCTAGCAACTGGAAAGACGGTTGGAGAAGAAATTGTTGCAATCGAAGATAGTTTTTATGAGTTTGTTATTTCGGAGTCTGAGGGTGAAGTGGCATATATTGGATATGTTATGTATGATGCAGTGAACGATAGGCGAGTTTTATTCGCGCGAGATATTGGCCTTGTGTTTGGCTTGATTGACAAAGTTGTTATGGCAATATTTATTGTTGTAGCAGTTATGATCTTGGTTGGACTAATTTTGAGTTATCTTGTGGCATCATCAATTACTAAACCTATAGTTAAAATGCGTGCCTATGCAGAGCGGGTTGCAAAAGGAGATTTACGGGAAACACTTAAGGTGAAGAGTCGTGATGAACTTGGTAAGTTAGGTGACGACTTGAATGTTATGGTTGATAACTTGAGGTCTTTGGTTAAAGAATCAACGGAAATGTCTAGCTTAGTTCATCAAACAACAGATCATCTTGCGAAAATGGCAAGCCAGACAAGCGAAGCAATTGATCAGGTCGCAAGCGCTGTCGAAGAAATTGCAATTGGTTCAACAGACCAGGTTAAGGAAACGGAAAAAGGTGTTCGTGGTGTTGAATCGCTTGAAATGAGTTCAGGGCAGATCCATCAAGCGACGGATGAGATGCAAGTTGCAATTGTTGGTATGAAAGAAAAAAAATGAAGAGGGAATCATTTCGATGAGCTCCCTTCTTGATAAACAGAAAGAAAGCTTTAAGACAATTAAAGATATTGATAAAGTGATCCAAGTTTTAGCTAAGCAAGTTGGTCAGATTACAACGTTTACTGACACTATTACATCGATTTCTGAGCAGACCAATCTGTTGGCACTAAATGCATCTATTGAAGCGGCAAGAGCGGGTGAAAACGGCAGAGGTTTTGCAGTTGTCGCTGATGAAATTAGAAAGCTAGCTGAGGAGTCAGATGCATCTGCGAGAGAGATTCAAGAGCTAACATCAAAAATTAGTAAGGATACAAGCAGGGTGGCTGTTACAGTTAAAAATGCGGAAGAAATCTTTATTGAGCAAAACAAGGCAGTAGAGTCGTCAGGCTTATTGTTCAATGATCTTAATGAGTCAGTAGAAATGTCTTCAACGAAACTTTCTGGCGTTGTGACTGCGCTTGGTGCGTTAACTGTAGTTAAGAACGAAATGGTCGACATTGTAATGACAATATATAAAGTTGCAGAATCTTCAGCTGCTTCGTCTGAAGAAGTTTCAGCATCAGTTGAAGAGCAGACAGCATCTATGGATGAAATTAACAATATGACACAACAATTAAAACTTCATGCGGGGACGTTGCAAGAAACTATGGCAAAATTTGAACTGTAAATGAATTGAAAAGAAATCAAGGGTGGTGTGCAACTGTCCTTGATTTCTTTTCATTATCTAAGTATGATATAATTCGTTGTGGTTAAAATTATAATAAACGGAGGAGTTTATGAGCGATAGATTACTTGTTGGTAAAATAGCAAATACACAAGGCCTTAAAGGCCATTTGAAAATATTCCCTTACACTACTGATAAGGAAGAGTTTGAAGAGTTCGGTTACCTTATGATAGAAAAGGAAGGTGACCAAAAGTTTGTAGTTAGTTCCATCAGATATCAGAAAAAAAATGGTTATTGTGCTTTTTGAAGGTATGAACAATATAAATGATGTTGAGAAGTACAAAAATAAGGAAGTCTATTTCTTAAGAGAAGATCTTGGAGATATGGAAGAAGATACTTTTATGTACTCGGAAGTCGTTGGTTACAAAGTAATCGATGAAGAACAAGGGTTTGTTGGTACTATTCAAGCTGTAAATGACGGAGCTGCGCATGAGCTTATTCTTGTAGAAAAAAGAAGATGGCAGTACGTTCATGATCCCGAGTGTGAAGGCCTTTGTCATGGGGTTTGACCATAGCAGTAAAACACTAAATGTTAAGTTGATTGAAGGTATGATGTAATGGACTTTAAAATATTAACACTGTTCCCAGATATGTTTGAAAATTTCACAAACACAAGCATTATAGGAAGAGCCGTACGAGACGAAAAACTAAAAGTGGAGACCTATAACATAAGAGATTATGCTAAAAACAAGCATAGCCAAGTGGATGACTATCCGTATGGTGGTGGTGCTGGCATGGTGATGCAGCCAATGCCGCTTAAAAGAGCTTTAAATGCCGCTGGATGGGCTGAAGGGAAGCGTGTAATATACATGTCTCCCAAAGGAAAAAATCTTACACAGAGTCATTGTGATGATTTGAAACAGGATGATGAGATTTTTTATTGTCTGTGGTCACTATGAGGGAATAGATCAGCGTTTTATAGACAAGTATGTCACAGAAGAAATTTCGATTGGTGATTATGTTTTGACAGGTGGAGAACTACCTGCCATGGTTCTTATGGATTCGGTCGCAAGATTACTTCCAGGAGTACTGGGCAAAAAAGACTCTTATGAGGATGAAAGTCATATGGGTGGATTGCTTGAATATCCGCAGTATACACGTCCGGCTGAGTTTGAAGGCGCTAATGTACCAGATGTTCTATTGTCAGGTCATCATGCAAATATTGATAAGTGGCGCTTAGAACAATCTATTGAAGTTACACTCGAACGAAGACCAGACATGATTGAAAGGCTTCTTTCTGATCCTGAATCGGATCCCAAACTAGTAAAAGCAATAAATATTATAAAGAATCAAAAATAGTCTTGAATGCTATATCTATATATGCTATAATTCAAATGTTGTATTACGGACGGTCCTCTGACAAAAGGTTAAGAACGTCTATGGAGAAGGGAGGACATACTCATGAATATGAATATCATTAAAGAACTTGAAAAGGAACAAATGAAATCTGAAATCATCGAATTTGCAGTAGGTGATACAGTTGCTGTTTCTCTGAAAGTTAAAGAAGGTAAAAGAGAGCGTATCCAGATTTTCGAAGGCGTTGTACTTAAGAGACAAGGCGGCGGTCTGGGCGAAACTTTCACTGTAAGAAAGATTTCTTACGGCGTTGGTGTTGAAAAGACGCTTCCACTTCACTCACCTAAGATCGAAAAGATCGAAGTTAAGAGAAGAGGTAAAGTACGTCGTGCTAAGCTAAACTATCTACGTGATAGAGTTGGCAAGCGTGCAAAAAGTTAAAGAAAGAATCTAAGCTATTGCATTTAAAAAGACTGTACGTTATGTACAGTCTTTTTTTTAATGGAGTGTTCCAAATGTGTGATGTGGGAAACACTCAATCACTCCAACGACTAAAAGTAGTCACAAGTTTCTTTGTTATCGCCCGAAGGGTACAAGTCCTAGCTTTTTAATTCAAAAATTAGCAAACAGCTATACTATATATAAGCACAATACTGTAAAATGAATCTATGAGGTGATTTTATGCATATAAATTGGTATCCAGGTCATATGAAAAAAACAAGAGACCTGATAAAAACGAATCTGAAACTTGTTGATGTAGTTGTTGAACTGTTAGATGCAAGAATTCCGCTTAGCAGTAGAAATCCTGCGTTTGATGAGTTGGTTGGCCAAAAGCCGAGAGTGGTTGCGCTAAATAAGTTCGATCTTGCAGATCCGTCAATAACAAAAGCTTGGATAGAAGATTATAAAACCAAAGGTATTACTGCAATCCCTGTTAATGCACTTACAGGAGCAGGAATGAAGGACCTCCTTGCGGCTGTAAAAGATGCAGGTAGCGCAAGAGTAGATAAACGTGTTGCAAAAGGTGCAGACAGATCAAGCGTACGTGTTATGATTGTCGGTATTCCAAATGTTGGGAAGTCCTCTCTGATTAATAATCTGGTTGGTAAGAAAACTGCAAAAACTGGTAATAAACCAGGCGTCACAAAGGGCAAGCAGTGGATTAGAATTCGATCGGATATTGATCTATTTGATACACCTGGTATTCTATGGCCCAAAATTGAAGATCAAAATGTAGGTATGAAGCTCGCTTATACAGGTGCAATTAAAGATGAGATTCTTCACATAGATGATATAGCGTTTCATCTGTTGGCCGTCCTAAAGGCAAAGTACCCTGAACTTGTTAAAACAAGATACAAATTTGAAGAGTTAAGTGAAGAAACAATCGAAATTATGGATGAAATAGGTCGTAAACGAGGTTGTATTAAACGTGGTAAAGAGATTGACTACGACAAGGTTGCACGTCTTATATTAGATGAGTACAGAAAAGGTGTAATTGGCCGTATCACCCTTGAACACCCATCGGAAGTGGTTGTAACAGCGGAGGATGCATAATGATATCGGAGATGTCAGCAGCTGCTGTTAAAAAATATCTTTCTGATCTCAGTATTGATGAACAGAGTATATTGATTGATGAGTTGAGAGCAGATTCTAGGAAATCTGTTAATCAACTCGCCTCTAAAATTGAAAAGTCAATTGCTAAACGTGAAGAAGAACTTCAACGTTTAATTGATATGCAGAGTTTTGAGCGAGAAGCTAAGGGGAATGGGTATAATTTAATAGCGGGCCTTGATGAGGCAGGACGTGGGCCATTAATGGGGCCGGTTGTTGCTTCGTCTGTTATTCTTCCTGAGAATTGTGTTATTGAGGGGCTCAATGACTCGAAAAAGCTGTCTGAACAAAAAACGTGAAGAATTGTTTGCGATTATACAGGAAAAAGCAATTTCTATTGGCGTAGGACTTGCGACTCACAATGAAATTGATGAAATCAATATACTAAATGCTACAAAACTGGCAATGAGTCGAGCTATTGATGATATGGATTCTAATCCAGATTTTTTGCTAATAGATGCAGTGGAATTGGCCGATATTGATATTAAGCAATTGTCTCTAATCAAGGGTGATTCCCGTAGTTTGAGCATTGCTGCGGCTTCTGTTATAGCTAAAGTCACTCGGGATAGAATTGTATCGGATCTTTCTAATAAGTATCCCGGGTATGGCTTTGAGCAACACAAAGGATACGGTACGAGTGCCCACTATAAGGCAATTGAAAAATTAGGTGTTTCGCCTATACACAGACGTAGTTTTCTTAAAAAATATCCTCTAGTAGGTGATTGATATGAGAGTCACGAATCAGCAAGTAATGAAGCAAATGTTGAGTGACGTAAAGAAATTGGAGTCTCAGTCCTCTAAAGGTTTGGCAAAAGGACAAATAATTAAGGCTGTTATTCGTGAAGTTATGAGTGATGGCCTTCTTTTGGAACTTAAATCCGGAGAATTACTGAGGTCAAATCTTCCAGGCGGCAGCGTGTACTCCTCAGGGTCACAACACAGCTTTGAAGTGGTTGAGAATGATAAACAACTTATTGTAAGGGCGTTTTCTGATGAAGCTATGGAAAGTCTCGAAAAGACCCTTGAAGGTCTTTTTAAGGGAAGTGGAGAAAAGGTAACACCTGAAAAAATTGGAGCAGCGAAAGCCTTGCTGAGTTTTGGCCAACCAATTAGTAAAGAGTCTGTTACTGAACTTGTAAACACTTCGAAACAAGTAGACACATTTAAAGGATTAATAGAAGCGGATCTAATCAAACTGAGTGACATTCCGCCTAAATCTCCAGTGAAGCAGATTTTGGTGGCTCATTATTCCAATGAGCAGTCAAATCAAACACAAAATGAAACAGATGTTATAAGACTTATGGAGTCTTCGGGGAAAACTCAAGGAGAAGTGAATTCGGAATCTTTATTATCAGAAAAATCAGTGAATGGTAGCGGTGTAGACCAAGTGAATTCAGAATCTGTTTCGGCTGAGTCAAAAAGTAAAGTTTTACAAGGAACTAAGATTGAGAATGAGTCAAGGGCTGGTTCTGAGTCTGAAAAAACTGATACAAGTAAAATGTCAAATGAGACTGCAGCGAAGAGTGAGACGGCGGATAAACTTCTTGAATTACTCAAAAATGTTGACTTTCAAAAGCTGGCATTTCATAAAAGCGCTAATATTGGAACATCAGTACAGAATCTATCTATGTTAGATAAGCTTGTATTTGGAAAAGATACAATTGGAAATCAGCTTGCATCTTTGATTAAAACTCTAAACGAATCACCAGATAGGATTCCAACTGAGATTAGGAGTCTCCTTGAGAGTTTAGATGGGCTTGGGCTTAAAGATGAGGAGAAGCTAGATGAAACATTATCTAAAATTATCCAAAATATCGATTCGGCAGAGGATAAAAGTGGTTCAACAATGGGGCAGGTAAAAGGTCAGTTGACTAATATCCAGCAATCACTGGACTATATGAAAGGGATGAATGAAAGTATTTCGTATTTTCAACTTCCATTACAGGTAGACAATGAGTTGAGAAGTGTTGATTTTTTTTGTGAAGAAACGAAAGAACAATCAAAAATCTGATGATGAAACCACCATATTTATATCGTTAGATACACATAGTCTGAATACTGTACAAGTACTTTTGGAGTACAAAAAACAGAATGTTGGAATACAATTTCGCTTGTCCGATGAGGATGTACTTGAACTGATGGAGTCTAACCGAAAGATTCTAGATACGCAGTTAGAAGGTCTATCTGAAAGGAAATTAGATATTCAGTTTAGGCTGAAAGACAAGGCTCAGTCGAATCTAGATGTAATTGCAGAAATATCATCATCATCCACTGCATCTATAGATATGAAGGTGTAAATATGGCTGAAAAAAAGAAAGCTTGCAACAGCACTTAAATACGACAGAGGTGTCGATGATGTACCTAGACTTATTGCTAAAGGGATGGGTTTAATTGCTGAGAACATACTTGAGGCAGCGGAAGAACATGATATTGTAGTGTATCAAGATGAACGTTTATCTCAGCAGTTATATAATTTAGCCCTCGGTGACGAAATTCCACCAGAACTATACGAAGTGGTCGCTGAAGTACTTGTATTCATCGCTAAAATGGATAAGAAGGCTTAGTATGGACAAACAGCAAAAAGGTAAACATGGGGAAATGATTGCAATAGATCATATTAAAAGAAGCGGACTACGTGTTGTTGAGTCAAATTACTACACGAGATTTGGTGAAATTGATATTATTGCTAAGTGTGATAACGTATATCACTTTATAGAAGTCAAAACAAGACTAACGAATCAGTTAGGAACAGCTGTTGAAAGTTTGACAAGAAGCAAGATTAATAGTTTTGTCAAAACAGTACAGTCTTATATTGAAAGGAATAATCTCAAAGCATTAGAGTATTCCTTGGATTTGATTGCCATTGATATTTCAAATGATGGTACAATAGATATTGAGTGGATAAAAAATATAACAATGTGACAAAACGGGGGAAGACATGTATAAGAATCAAATGCAACCTATTTATATTCAAGTTGCTGTGGCAGCTGCAATGATTTTTTTTTGGTGTTACAGTCTTAGAGAGTATACTGATGTCTGGAATTATTGTGGTGTTTGCGTTACTGCTTTTAAAAGATGCTTATGAGATGTATAAAGCTGAGTATGTTATTGCAAAAAGTGGGTTGCAATACAAAGTCGGTGATACTATAAGGTGGGAAATAAAATGGAACAGTCTTGACATGGTGACGCGTACTAAAAAAAATCCAAGATGGGTTGCTGTATCGGATGGTCAAGAGTTTAAGATGTTAAAGCATACGATTGTAAATTTTGATGCATTAATAAAAGAAGTTGTAAAACATGGTGCAGTTAATAAGGAAATGAAGGTTCATGAATCGATTAATCAATACATTGGTTTTGAATTGCAACTAGATGACACAGGTCGAGTGAAAAAGAAATCACGTGAGCGTCTTATGGGAAAAGATGATTCTACTGATGAAAATGAATAAGACATCAACTGTATTATAAAGACTGAGTCTGATCACGCTGTGATCAGACTTTTTTTATGTAAAAAGAGAGATTTGATGAATTAAGCTAATTCCATATATTTACATTTATAGTCGGCGGATGTATAATTTTGGAAGGAGGTGCGAAATGTACTCGAAAATTAACTCAGCAGTAGTAAATGGAATCGATGGACTTACTATCGAAATCGAAGTGAATATATCTAAGGGACTACCTGCATATCAAATTGTAGGATTACCTGACAAAACCATTAGAGAGTCTAAAGAACGAATTCGAAACGCCATAGAATCCATAGGGATTCAATTTCCAGCGAAACGTATCACTTTAAATCTTATTCCAGCAGAAATTCCGAAAGATGGAAGCCATTTAGATTTGCCTATGGCTGTGGGGATACTATCTGCCCTAGGTGAAATTGAAGGAGAAAAGCTAAGTGGTATTGCATTCTTTGGGGAAATGACATTAGACGGGCGACTGATGCCTATCCCTGGCATATTATCGATGGTTGGGGCAGTTAAAGAAAAAAACATTAGAAAAGTAGTTGTGCCGAAGAATCTTGAAGTTGAAGCTTGTATGGAGGATGAAGTAGAGTGCTTTGGGGCTGAAAACCTCCAAGAAGTGTTGGAGATGCTCAGAAATGAAAATGTCCACAGTTCTTTCAGACAGCACAGAGTAAAGCAAGTATCAGAAAATAATAGGGGGGATATGGCACCCTATGTAGAGTTTAGAGATGTTGTTGGGCAGGAAATGGCTAAAAGGGCCCTTGTCATTGCTGCTGCCGGTTTTCATAATATATTGATTTCAGGACCGCCTGGATCTGGTAAATCAATGATGATGAATGCATTTGAAGAAATACTACCGGATATGAATCGATCAGAAGCTGTTGAGGTTAGAAAGATTCAGAATTTACAGTCTGATACAACTCAGAAACTATTGTCGATGAGAAGACCATTCAGGAAGCCTCATCACCAAGTTACTGGAATAGCAATGACTGGGGGTGGCGTCAAACCAAAACCGGGTGAACTGACCCTAGCGCATCGAGGTGTGCTGTATTTGGACGAACTTCCTGAGTTTAAGCGAGATGTTATTGAAGCGTTACGACAACCACTTGAAGAAAACAAAGTATATTTATCAAGATTGCACAGTAAAGTGACTATGCCTTCTAAAGTGCTTCTTGCGGCAACAATGAACCCATGTAAATGTGGATATCTGTTTAGTATGGATAGGGCATGTACATGTAGTGAACGAGAAGTGAGATCTTACCTCGGAAGATTGTCTGGCCCTATGATAGATCGTATTGATATATTGATTGAGGTTCAACGTGTCGAAAAGCAGTCGGCACAACAGTTAGGTTTATCAACAAATGAGATGAATCATCTAGTAATACAAGCGGTTGGAATGCAAACTAGACGGTTTAAATCGGAAAAAATTCAGTTTAATTCGGAGATGAATAGAGCTCAAATACTTAAGTATTGTACCATGACAAAAGAAGCACAAAACATGTTTGAAACTAGCATAAGTTCATTCAAGTTTAGCAAGAGAGTTCAAGAAACTTTGATGAAAATTTCAAGAACAATTGCTGATATTGACGGTGTAGATACTATTGATATTAATCATGTCGCTCAAGCTGTTCAGTATCGTCTGTCAGAAGGCCGACTGAGAGGAGATATATAATGGTTGAGGTTTTGTTCTGGCTTAACTCAATTACTGGTTTAGGACCAAAAAGAATTTTAGAATTGGCACCTACTTGTGATACTCTTAAGGGCCTGTGGAATGCTTCGTTACAGCAACTTGTAGAGGAGTATAAAATCAATCCCAAATTGGCACGGTCTATGATCAATATGAGACAAAAGGATTTGATCAAAAATAAGGTTTCTGACCACTATAAAAATGGAATTGAGTTAATATCATATGTTGATAAAAAATACCCAAAAGTCCTTAAAGAAATCCATGATCCTCCACCAATTCTTTATGCCAAGGGAAACTTAGATTTACTTGACTTTGCAGGTTCATTATCTATCGGTGTAGTTGGTACTAGAAAACCTACACCCTATGGTGTAAAGATGACGAAAAATATTGTGAAAGATTTGAGTTATAGCGATGTAATGATAGTGAGTGGTATGGCGAAGGGGGTAGACGCCCTAGCGCATAAAACAACTCTGGACAACGATGGTCGTACCATAGCGGTTCTTGGTTGTGGGTGTAATGTGGTATACCCTAAAATAAACGCATATATATATGAAGAGATTTTATCAAAGGGTGGGCTGATTCTCTCAGAGTTTCCTATGGGGACTCAACCGTTGCGTCATCATTTTCCTAGACGAAATAGAATAATAAGTGGGTTAAGTGTTGGGATAGTGGTTATAGAAGCGGGAGAGAAAAGTGGTTCGTTGATAACGGCACGTTATGCAGTTGATCAAGGGAGATCTGTTATGACAGTTCCTGGGAATGTTACAAATCCTATGTCTAGAGGCAGTTTTCGTATAATTAGAGACGGGGGTCTTCCTGTCGGATCAGCAAAGGATGTTCTTGATGAGCTTGATATTCAAATGAAATCGGTAAATGTATCACCAAATTTGGTTAAAACATCCCTTGAAAAATCCCTTGCTATGATAGAACCTGCTACGGCGGATCAAATTTCTGCTTTACTTGGTGATGATGTATATGATATTATGATGCAGCTGACTTTACTCGAAGTAAAAGGTCGCATAAAAAGAATGCCTGGTGGGCTGTTTGTGTGCGCTTGAATGAGTGAAGTGAAATGTAATGAATATAAAGTTGGAATTCAATAGTTATGAGAAAATTTCATCAAATTAAGAAATTAATTAAATCTTTACTTTCTTTTTTTTCTGATTTATGTTTATAATTATTCAATGTGACGCCTAATGAGCAAGTATGGGCGTCGCTTTTCATGTTGATATTAAATTATTTTATTGTTTAGTTTCAGCACAAGGTGGGAATTTTACAGGATATATTGAAAGTCAAAATTGCAAATTGTATTAATTTTGCGAAATATTTTGAATTTTTCAAACGTTTCTGTTATAATACTCAAAGTTTAAAAAATTATGCCGGAGGTGCATATGTCAAAATATCTAGTCATTGTAGAATCACCGGCAAAGGCTAAGACAATTGAGAAGTTTCTTGGACGTAATTACAAGGTTAAAGCTTCCATTGGACACGTCAGAGATTTGCCGAAAAGTAAAATGGGTATTGAAATCGAAAATGATTTCGAACCAGCATATATCACAATCCGCGGTAAAGGCCCGGTTATTAAAGAGTTAAGAACAGCTGCAAAAAAAGCAGACAAAATCTTTCTCGCAACCGATCCGGATCGCGAAGGCGAAGCAATTGCATGGCATTTAGCATTTCTATTAGGTATTGATCCTGAAGAGGCATGTCGTGTATCATTCCATGAGATCACAAAAGACGCAATCAAAGCTGCGATTAAGACGCCAAGACAGATTGATTTGAATCTTGTCGATGCGCAGCAAGCGAGACGTATTTTAGATAGACTTGTGGGATATAGCATTAGTCCACTATTATGGAGAAAAATCCGTAAAGGGCTTAGTGCTGGCCGTGTTCAATCCGTAGCAACAAAAATGATATGCGACAAAGAAGCATTAATCAAAGCCTTTGTACCAGAAGAATACTGGGAAATTAATTCAAAGCTCATTAGTGGTGCATCGAGGAAAGTATTCGAAGCTCAGTTTAAGGGTAAGAATGGTGGAAAACTGCCAATACAGAATAAAGAAGAAGCAGATGCTATTCTTTCTGATCTAGAAAAGAATGAATATGTCATCAGTGCTATTAACAAAAAAGTAAAAACAAGATCACCACAGGCCTGCTTTACGACAAGTTCACTTCAGCAGGAAGCATCAAGTCGTTTTGGTTTTTCTACTAAAAAGACAATGATGATTGCTCAGCAGCTGTATGAAGGTATCAATGTAAAAGGTTCTGGCACTGTTGGTCTTATCACTTATATGAGAACAGACTCGATTAGAATTTCTGATGAAGCGCGTGATCATAGAAAAGATTTTATTGAAGAAAACTTTTCAGCTAGTTATCTGAATAACACAGAACGCAAAAAAAACGAACAAAAAGTCTTCTCAGGATGCCCATGAAGCAATTAGACCTACGTCTGTTCTTCGTGTGCCTGATGAAATCTTGGATTCGCTTTCTAAGGATCAGCATAAGTTGTATAAGCTGATTTGGGAGCGTTTTGTAGCACATGGTATGGCAAATGCAGAGTTTGATTCTGTGAGTGTTGAGCTGAAAAATGGCGAATATGATTTTAGGGCGAATGGTACACAGCTGAAATTTGATGGTTTCTTAAAAGTGTACACTTATACAAGTGTTAAAGAAAATATTCTGCCTGATCTTGAAGTGGATGAAGTGTGTAAGTTGAAGGCGATTGATCCAACTCAACACTTCACTCAACCGCCTGCAAGATATACTGAAGCATCTCTCGTAAAAGAAATGGAAGAGAAGGGTATAGGTCGACCAAGTACTTATGCACCGACAATCTCAACTATTCTTAGTCGTGGCTATGTTGAGCGTGAGAAAAAAGCACTCAAGCCAACAGAACTGGGAGAACTAATCAACGAAATAATGGAAAGCTACTTTGAAGCAGTGGTTAATGTCGGCTTTACAGCGTCTAGAGAAGAAGAGTTTGATGCTGTTGAAAATGGTGAAACAAAGTGGAAGGATGTTATTAGAAACTTCCATGGTCCGTTTGCTGAACTTTTAAGTCATGCTGAAGAGGATCTTGAAAAAGTTGATTTAACGGAAGAAACTGACATAGATTGCGAAAAATGCGGCGAAAAAATGGTTATTAAGTATGGGCGTTTTGGCAAGTTTTTAGCATGCTCAAATTATCCTGAATGTACTAATACAAAACCGATTCTAAAAGAAATTGGAATCAAGTGTCCACTTTGTAAAGACGGAGAAGTTGTTGAACGTAAGACAAAGAAATTTAGAACGTTCTATGGCTGTAATACATTCCCTGAATGTCGTTTTGTATCGTGGGACAAACCAACTGGTGAATCTTGCCCTGATTGTGGTGAGTTCTTAGTTGAAAAGAAAACAAAAAAAAGAACATAGCATAAAATGTTCAAGTAAAGAATGTAAATACAAGAGACCGATTGAAGATCAGAGTGGTCAGTGAGTTGATTAAGGAAATTAGGAGGACGAAATGCCGAATACATTACTAGAAAAAACGAGAAGACTTAATAGAATACTACAACAAACGGGTCAAACACCTGTTGCATTCTCAGATTTATGTGAAATTCTTAAAGAGATCCTTGAAGCAAATGTTTATGTTTCAAGCAAACGTGGCAAGGTGCTTGGCGTATCACTATACGACCATGCGGACAGCCCGTTAATAGTTGAGGAGTCTACAGGTAACGAATTTTTCCCTGAGGCATATAATCTTGAACTGCTAAAAATTATCGAAACTAAGTACAATATCACTGAGGAAAATCTTCTAGAGATATTTAAAAATGATATTGACAGCTACTCAAAGGTTGTAACAATTGTTCCGATTTTAGGTAATGGCCAAAGATTAGGAACGCTTGTAATTGCAAGAAAAGAAGGCGCTTTTGACGAAGCTGATTTAGTACTTGCTGAGTATGCTGCAACTGTTGTTGGTATGGAAATTATCCGTGCAAAGAGTGAAGAGTTTGAAGAAGAAGCTAGAAAGAAAGCTGTTGTTCAAATGGCGATTGGTACTCTTTCGTTCTCAGAACTAGAAGCGATTGAGCATATATTCAATGAACTAGATGGAAACGAAGGGCTTCTGGTTGCTAGTAAAATTGCTGACCGTGTAGGCATTACTCGTTCTGTAATTGTAAATGCACTTCGTAAGTTTGAAAGTGCTGGTGTAATCGAGTCTCGTTCGTTAGGTATGAAAGGCACATACATTAGAATTCTGAATGAAAAACTAACTGGCGAACTTGAGAAACTAAAAAAGTAATCATTGTGTGTTTTAAAAGCCCGGCTATAAGCTGGGCTTTTTCTCGTTTTTGGAAAATGAAGATTAAAATGTCAAGAGGTAAATAAGGAAATGTGACTAGGGACGAATAAGTAAGGACGATTGTCACTTTGCTTGAAAAATCTCATGAAAACGCCATTTTCAGCTTAATTCTATGATATAATTGTATAGAAATGCACGATTAAATTAGAGTATGCAATTGTGACTCAATCATTTTAAAGAAATGAATTAAAACTGCCGATAATCAAGGAAAGACAAATCGGAGGCGTGATTATGTTAGATAAATCTTTTCAACGAATTAATATTTTTAAGAAAACTATGGATGCATCATGGCTAAAAAATGAGGCGATAGCCATAACTTAGCTAATGTGAATACTCCTGGCTATAAAAGACAGACAGTAAACTTCGAAAGTGTTCTTTCTGATTATTTGAATTTGGGTGCTGGAACACAGATGAACTTAACAAATGAGAAACACATGACAACAAATGGTCCAATTGGATTGTCTCCACGAATCGAAGAAGTCCGAGACACGAGTTTCAGAACAGATCAAAATAACGTGAATGTCGATCTGGAAATGTCTGAACTGGCTAAGAATCAAATTAAGTACGCAGCTTTAACAGAGCAACTTAATGGACAATTGACTAGATTGAAAACAACAATTAAGAGCAATAGATAGGGGGCGTGATTCATGAGTTTTTTTTAACTCAATAAATATTAGTTCGACAGGACTTACAGCTGAGCGTCTACGTATGGATGTCATTTCTGAAAATATTGCGAACGCAAATACAACTAGAACAAGTGCAGGGACACCATATAGAAGAAAAGTCGCTGTATTCAGAACACTAGAATCAGAAGACTTTAGTGATGTGCTTTCTAAAGCAACAGGAAACAACCCTGTTGGAAATGGTGTAGAAGTTATAGGTGTACGTGAGGATTTGTCTGAGTTTAAAAGAGAGTTTAATCCGGGGCATCCAGATGCTGATGAGGACGGTTATGTATTACTTCCCAATGTAGAAATAGTATCAGAAATGATTAACTTGATTTCTGCATCGAGGGCGTATGAAGCAAACACGACTGTTATGAATAGTACAAAATCTATGGCGATAAGAGCACTGGACATTGGTAAATAAACTTATTGATTAATAAGAAAATGGGGGGCTAATCCTTGAAGATAGATCCTAAGGTTCTAAATTCTATTCAATCCAATCATATTGGAACAACTAAAACAACAGAAAAATCATCGGTTGATTTTAAGAATATTCTTATGGATGCACTTGGTGAAGTGGATGCATCAGAAAAAACAGCGCAAGCTATAGATGAACAACTGGCAATAGGAAATGTAGATAACATCCATGAATTGAGAATTGAAGCTATGAAAGCAGACCTCACTTTGAACATGGCTGTAGAGGTTCGCAACAAAGTCATAGATGCGTACAATGAAATTATGCGTCTTCAGTTCTAGTTTTACCTCGGAATCGTAGTGGCAAATAATATTACAAACCAGGGACACATACGCCTGGCAAAATCATAGCTTTAAGAGGTGGATAATGGGTGAATTTTTTTTACAGAGAATAAGGACTCAGCTTAACGAGTTCTTAGAAGTCTTGATAGAAGACAAAGAATATTATATTTTGGCGGGGGCTCAGCACTAGTCATCATTATTGCTCTAGCCATTGTTTTGTTTACACGAACTGAATATGTACCTCTAGCAACAAATCTATCTCTAGAAGAGGCAGCAAGTATTACCACAAGTCTAACTGAGCTTGGGATACAACATAAAGATGATGATAATACAACGACTGTACTGGTTCCGAAAGATGATCTTAGTAGAGCTAAAATGCAATTGACTTTAAATGGCTCACTTACTGCAAAAGACTTCAACTGGACGCAGGCATTCAGTAATACATCGCTTACATATACCTCGGAAGATAAAGATAAAATGTATGAGTTGGCTCAGGAAACTGCTCTTGCAGAAACGATTGAGACGATAGATGCTGTTGAAAGAGCGAAGGTCAACTTGACCGTTCCAAGTGATAGTGCGTTCTTATTGAATGACTCAACAGAGTCTAGAGCATCTGTCACTTTACTTATGGAAGGTGGTTATACGCTTAACCAGCAACAAGTGAATGGTATCGTTATGATTCTTGTTAATTCTGTTAAAGGGCTTAACGCAAATAATGTGTCTGTAGTGGATAACACTGGGCGTGTGCTTAATCAAGTTGGTGAAACAGAAGGTCAAGTGATGGCGAACAATCAGCAGGAATTACAGCTGGAAGTTCAAGAAAAGCTCGAGAGTGACTTGCAGACATTCCTTGCAACAATCTTTGGGCAAGAAGGTGTACGAGTTATGGCAGCTGTGACGCTTGATTTTGATAGTCAAGTCACAAGTTCAACTATGTACTCGGTACCTGTTGAAGGGGAGACAACTGGGCTTATTAGAAGTATGAGTGAGATTCAGGAAAGTACTTTGAATGCTGGTACAACTGGTGTTCCTGGAACGGATTCAAACTCTGAAGCGACGAATTACAATGAAGTTGGTGGTACAGGAACACAGTACCAGAAGGCTTCTAAGACTATAAATTATGAAATGAATCAAACTCTGACAACTGTTGAAAAGGCTCAGGGCAGATAAAAGATATTACAGTGAGTGTTATTGTTAACGAGACAAATCTCGTTGATCAAACGCTGACGGAAGAGCAAAAAAACGAAATTACGGACCTGGTTTCTGCAGCTGCGGGTTTAGACACGAGGGTTGTAAGAGTATCTGCTCAAACGTTCAATGTGGTGGAAGATCCATTTGCAGATGAAGCTGTCTCTGCGGGTATACCGATTTGGATATTTGCAGTGGTTGGTCTTGTTATAGCCGGTGGTGTAGGCGCTGCAGTAATGATCATGCGTCGTAGAGCTAAAGTCGAAGAAGAAGAACGCATTATGCGTGAACTTGAAGAACAGCGTGAAATCGAAGAAATCAAAATTGAACAAGCTGATCAATCTAGTCCTAAGTTCCAGATTGAAAAGTTTATTGAAACCAATCCAGAGGTTGTGGCACAGCTCCTTCGTGCTTGGCTGAATGATGATTAGGGGAGTTGTGATGTATGGCTAGAAAAAAAGGCGAAATGACCGGCAGACAAAAAGCCGCAGTTCTTTTGATATCATTAGGGCCTGAAAAATCAGCCCAGCTTTTCTCGCATCTTGCAGATGACGAGATTGAAGAGCTGACGCTAGAAATTGCAAATATGAGAAAAGTTGATCCTGAGGAAAAAAAAGAAGGGATTCTTGAAGAGTTTTATCAAGTTTGTCTTGCTCAGGAGTTTGTATCAGAAGGTGGTATTGGATACGCTAAGGAAGTTCTTGAAAAGGCCATGGGTTCTCAAAAAGCTCTGGAAATCATTAATAAACTTACAGCGTCACTACAAGTACGACCGTTTGACTTTGTACGTAAAGCTGATGCGAGTCAACTTCTGAACTTTATACAAAATGAACATCCACAGACACTTGCTCTTATTCTATCGTACTTGAACCCAGGACAAGCCTCATCAATCCTTGCGGCATTACCGCAGGATAAACAGGCTGATGTCGCACAAAGGATTGCTCTTATGGAATCGACATCTCCTGAGGTTATCAAGGAAGTTGAACTAGTACTTGAAAGAAAACTGTCGTCTATGGTTACGCAAGACTACGCAGCTACTGGTGGTATTCAAGCAATTGTTGATATTCTTAACTCGGTTGATAGAGGAACGGAAAAATTCATCATGGAAACGCTGGAAATCCAAAATGCAGATCTTGCAGAGGAAATCCGAAAGCGTATGTTCGTGTTCGAGGATATTATCAATTTGGACAGTGTATCTATTCAAAGATTTATTCGAGAAATCGACAACAACGATCTTTCAGTTGCGTGTAAAGGCGCTACAGAAGAGGTACGTGACGTTATCTTCTCCAACATGTCCAAGCGTATGGCTGAAATGCTAAAAGAAGACATGGAATTCATGGGACCTGTTCGTCTACGTGATGTTGAAGAAGCTCAGCAGAAAATTGTTAATGTTATCCGTAAGCTAGAAGAAGCTGGCGAAATTATTATCGCACGTGGCGGAGGAGATGAGATCATTGTCTAAGATCGTAAAACGTGCTCAGGTTATTCTTGATGAAAAGAAGTTCAGACTAACACCTGATATAGCCCCTGACATAACGGATGAAATAGAAGAAATCGTAGATGAAGATGAAACTGGCGCTGAGGAGGTAAAGTCCGCAGCGCCTTCTATTAGCGAAGAAGATTTACAAGCTATGATTGATGACGCAGTTGCAGATGCGAGATCCCTAACAGAGAAAGCTAAAGCGGAAGCGGATCAAGTTATTGAAGAGGCTTATCAACAAGTCAAGGGGATTTATGAAAAAGCGAATCAAGAAGGGGCTGACGAAGGATACAAAGCTGGGTTTGAAGAAGGACGAAGTCAATCGGAAATCCTAATTCAAGAAGCGCTTAGTATTAAGGAAACAGCAGTTGCTCAATATAAAAGTATGCTTGATAACGCTGAGCCTGAAATGGTTGAAATCGTAATAATGACAGTAGAGAAAATACTTAACAAACATATCGAAGAAGATGGCGTTGTTGTTGAAGGTTTGATAAAAAGTGCTCTAAAAAAAATGTGCGTTTACTGATGATCTTGTGTTAAGAGTTTCATCTGAAGATTTTTCTTATGCACTTAGTTTGAAAGATAGAATTCTGACACTTGCCGAAAGTGTAGATAGTATTGAAATCAAAGAAGATAAGTCTTTAACACCTGGAAGTTGTGTGATCGATACAGCTGCAGGGAGCGTTGATAGTAGTATTTCAACGCAGTTTGAACAAGTTCGTGCTACTTTTGAGTCTTTGATAGGCAGTGAGTGATCAATATGAATAAGATCGATTTATCTAAGTATAGAAACGCACTCGACCATCTAAATTTAATTAAATACAGCGGAAGAGTGTCGAAAGTTGTTGGACTGACGATTGAGTCTGAAGGGCCTGCAGTTGAACTCGGTGAAGTGTGCGATATATTTCCTTTGAAAAGTGATGTACCTATAAAGGCGGAAGTTGTAGGTTTTAAAGGAGAAATTGTATTTCTAATGCCTCTTGGCGAAATGTCTGGCATAGGACCCGGAAGTAAGGTTGTTGCAACTGGTCATGAACTTCATGTAGAAGTTGGAGACAATTTGTTAGGACGGGTTCTTGACGGACTCGGCCACCCTATTGATGGGAAGGCGAAACCGGTTACAAATAAGAAATACTCTGCAGATAATGATCCGCCAAATCCTTTAATGCGTGACAGAATTAAAGAAGCGTTACCCCTAGGAGTGAAGGCGATAGATAGTCTTATAACCTGTGGACGAGGTCAACGTATTGGTATATTTGCTGGTTCTGGCGTAGGTAAGAGTACCCTAATGGGCATGATTGCAAAAAATACAACGGCTGATGTTAATGTTATTGCACTCATAGGCGAGCGTGGTCGTGAGGTGCGTGAGTTTATCGAAAATGAGCTAGGCGAAGAAGGCCTTCGTAAATCTGTTTTGATTATTGCAACATCCGATAAACCCGCCCTAGTACGTGTGAAGGGTGCTATGCTTGCAACTTCAATTGCAGAATATTTTAGGGATCAAGGTAAGAATGTTGTTCTTATGATGGATTCCTTAACGCGTTTTTCTATGGCGCAAAGAGAGATTGGTCTTGCTGTTGGTGAGCCTCCAGTAACCCGTGGTTATACTCCATCTGTATTCGCTGTGCTCCCGCGATTGCTTGAACGTGCTGGGAACTCAGAGAAGGGTTCAATTACAGGACTGTATACAGTACTGGTTGATGGTGATGATTTCAATGAGCCTATATCAGATGCTGTTCGTGGTATTTTGGATGGGCATATATTGCTATCAAGACGATTAGCCCACCTCGGTCATTATCCAGCCATAGATATTCTTGGAAGTGTTAGTCGTGTTATGCCTCAGATTGTTGAGAATGAGCACTTGGAAGCTTCTAGAAAGTTCAAGGAAATTATGGCCACTTATAGCGAGGCTGAGGACTTGATAAATATTGGTGCATATGCAAAAGGAACAAATCCGAAGATAGATGAGGCAATGGTTAAATATCCTGACTACATGGCTTTTTTATCTCAGGGGATGCATGAAAAGAGCACGTACCAAGATGCTGTAACAAAGCTGTTGAGCATCTCTAAATAGCACAAAATGTAGGTTCTTGTAGAAGGTGATTCAAATGAAAGGGTTTAAGTTCAGATATGAGAGAATACTCAAGCAGCGAGAGGATGCCGAAGAGGACATCAAAACGAAGCTTGGAAAAGTGAATCATCTGCTTCAATCCTTGCTTACTGAAAAAGCAAACGTCCTAGCACAACAAACCCACTTGTTTGACTCTATACAAGAAAGACTTAGTGGAGGGATAAGAACCGCAGACCTCAGGATGTTTGAACAGTCAAAACATCACTTTAAATCAAAAATAGAGGCTTTGGAGTCTGAGATAGTAGATGCACAATTGAAGATCATTCAAGTGAAAAAGGAACTGACAGAAGCAGTGAAGCAACGAAAAATTATGGAAAAGTTAAAAGAAAAGGAATTTGAAGCCTACAATGAGGCTTTAAATGCCGCTGAAAATAAAGTAATCGAAGAAATTGTTAATTACAAAAGTTCGCAGAAAAGTGGTGATTCATAGTGGCTGAGAAAAAAGAGGAAAAGGGTGGAGCCCTCAAAACTATATTGATATTGTTACTTGTTTTAATAGTATTACCTGTTGGTGTATTGTCTGGATTCTATTTTCTGAGTAACACCTTCCAAATCGAAGCAAACAAAATACTTAGTAGTATGCCTGGCCCTGTTGGGACATATTTTGAACAGTTTCCTACACCACAGGAAACTAATCAGCAATTAAAAGAAATTGCGGAGTATTATCTCGATATTGACCAGAGCAGAGCTGTAGATAAACTTTCATTACTGTCTACAGAAGATGAAGCTGTTTACGACGAAATTGTTAAACATATGCTTCGTATGAATCCAAATGCTACAAAACTCATATTAGAAGATATCCGTAATAGCAACATAAAGAAGGATGTTGTACTAAATACTTTGGATCAAATTCAGGCAGAGAAGAATGAGGACATTCAGTCTCGGGCGGACTATCTTGCATCTCTTAGTATTCAAACAGCGGTTGAGGAGATGAATTATACTATTAATAGTTCAGTAAATGGTCATAAGGAGCTTGCATCTCATATTTCTGCCATGGAACCTTCAAAAGCTGGTACCATGATGGAACAATTGGCGTCGGAAGACTTCAACAAAGTAATCTCTTTTATGTCGGAGGAGAAGGCCAGAAGTATTAGAACAACAATTGCTGATTCTAAAAAACGTAAAGCCGAACTCGAAAATGTTGCATCAATATATTCTTCTGAGGATAATACCACGCTTGTTGATCTTATCGGCAATACGAACACATATAATATTGAGGAACTTGGAAAGTTATATTCTGAGTTGGGTCCAATAAAGGCAGGTCAAGTGTTAGCGAGTATTCGGAATGACAGTTTTACCTTCGAATTGGTTAATGAAATTAGAGATCAGCAAATTATTGAAACCGGAACTGATAAAATTACGTCAGATATACTAAAATCATTAAAGATTTATAAGGAATTTGACGATAATGTTACTGAGATGGCAGAAGTCTATGGAAACATGGATTCTGGCGCAGTATCTAATATGATTCAGAGAATGATTAGGAATAGCACGGTGCCACAATTGTATGAACTTGAAAATGGCGAAACTATTATTATTTCTGATGAGGATATTGCCTTAGAATTGTTGTCTCGGTTTGATACAAATCGTGTAGGGGAACTATTAGCAACATTTGATGATACTCTGGCTTCAGATATCTCAAGGAAGTTGACCCTACCGAGAAACTACTAGGAGGTGAACTTATTGTTACATGGAGGATCGGCTGTCCAACTTTTTAAGGGGCTCGATACTCGTCAGCTTAAGGTTTCAAATGATAATACTCGAAATGAAGCATTTGACTTCAAATCCGTTCTTAGTGAAAAAAGCTATGAGCAAAAAGAAATTGAAAAATCATATGACAAACCTAAAAGTGATGAAAAACTGAATAAGCATGAATTGACGAGCAGAAAGAGACCTGAAGTTCGAGAGTCCAAAGACGAAAAAACGACAGTAAGAGAATCAAAGGTAAAAGAAGCAGAAAGGTAATTCAGAAGAATTCCA
>JDSF01000164.1_pt1 | contig 47411 bp, 56 predicted proteins | sample 199441 | NCBI WGS metagenome assembly JDSF01 (sample SAMN02592751, study PRJNA231836) | bioreactor metagenome | isolation source: continuous culture bioreactor denitrification-DNRA | place: Germany: Bremen
ATTTCGTTTGATTCCCCCTTATATGTTATGATATCGTATAGTAAAAGCAAAAGACTGTGCACTTATACTTAATTGTGTTTTATGGATTATAAGATTGTTAAGGAGGTTACACACATGAAATATTATTGTCCTAAATGTTACGAAGAACTAGAGGAAGAATCTGCTTGTGGCAGTGTTAGTTATTTTTTGTCCGGAATGTAAAGGCTTGGTATCACGAAGTAAGATACTAAGCGAAGACCAAAAAGAATTACTAGACCAAGATAAATCATAAATGAAGCGTCTTTTATTCTATAGCTTCAAACTCAAAGTATGATATTATTAGTGTAGGTTAAAGACTGTACAGGAAAATCATAATTAGTTGAGAATTATTATTAACTTCTTGTGAGTTTTAGTGTATAATAAATTCAAGTGCCTTTTAGAGATTGTTGAGCTGTGTGTGAAATATTAGACAAACTAAGAGGCAAATATCACAACATGGAGGATAAAATCATGAAGGTGAATCACAGAACTTTTAGTGGGGGATATAAGTTTAAGAACTTTGAGGCTAAGCCATCAAACAAAGTAATTGAATTTTCACCTACTAGTGATTTGACTAGAGTAGGCATTGAAGCGACTGATGGAATATCAGCTTATGATGTGCTAAAAACACTAGGTATCACGTCTTTTAACGGTCCAGACTATGCAGTACTTCCAACAGAAGGTGACATAGAGGCCTCTCAGGTTAAAGACATCATCATTAATGCGGTATCTGCTGAACCATATAACTTATCAGCAGAAGCAATAATAAAAAAAATATGGAGAAAACATACTGGTTGAAGGCTTAAAAGCATTGAAGGAAAGCTTTAAGTCTGCAAGCTTCCAAATGGTTTTAGGAGAAAATGATACGGATTTGATTAATCGCTTACTTCCTATATCCAATAACTTGGCTTGGCTTGAAGTAGTGACAGTTTCTCCTAAGTACCCAATCAATATGACACCACTACTTATTCCAACGGTTCTTGGTAAGAAATATCCAGTAGGATATTCATCAGCACATATTGGGGTATTGGAGCTAGATATTCAACAAGTATATTATGTTCAACAGCTTGTTGTTGAGAAAAAGTCTGTGACAAAGCGCTTAGTTGGGCTTGCAGGCCCTGGCTTTAGTGAGAATGTACACATTGAAGTGCCAATAGGCACAAAAATTACAGACATTACAGACAAGTACTTGAACAAAGACTTAGAGGTTCGATTAATTAAGAACAGCATAATGACGGAAGCAGCCATTACTGGCGATGCAATTATTGATGTAGATACCGAATTGCTTATTGCCATACCTGAAGATTCCAAAAGAAGACCATTATTCTTCTTTAGACCGGGTAGTAAAGCGGATTCCTATACCAATTCATTTATATCTGCCTTACTTCCAAATGGTGAAAAGACTGCAGAAACAAACATACATGGTGAGCACCGTGCTTGTGTGAACTGTACATATTGTCAAAGTGTATGTCCAGTTGGATTGTACCCTCAACTATTGCATAAACATGTAGATAAAGAGATTATTACAGAACGTTTGGCTGAACTTAAGATATTTGACTGTATCGGTTGTAATCTATGTAATTATGTATGCCCTTCCAAGTTGGATGTAGCTGGCGATATCTCAAAAGGCAAGTCATTACTCGAAGAAAGAGAAATCAGTCATGTGAAGTATTTGCTTGATGGTTGTGATTTAGTTCATGAAGTTATAGTTGATGAAGAAAATATGGAGGAGGTGGCTTCTAATGAGTAAATTTACAGAGAATAGAATCATCAAACCGGCAGCAGAGGCCATAGATTTTTTCCTAAAAGGTTCTCCGGAAGTAACTAAAGGTGGTCCACATATTGTTGACCACATAGATATGAAACGTTTTATGATTTTTGCAGTGTTTGCTTTATTCCCATCACTATTTTCAGCAATTTACTGGTACGGTCTTAGAATGATTTTGATAGTATTTGTATCATATGTTGTCGGTGTATGTACAGAGTGGATATTTGCAATAGTAAAAAAAAGATGAGATTCATGAAGGCATATTTGTAACCTGTATGATTTTCCCACTAACTTTGCCACCTAATATTCCATTATGGATGGTTGCTGTTGGTATAGCGTTTGGTGTATTTTTTGGAAAAGAAGTATTTGGAGGTACTGGTAGAAATATCTTTAATCCAGCCCTTGTCGGTAGATTATTTATTACAATTGCTTTCCCAGCGTACATGGCATCCAGTTGGACAGATCCAAGTATGACTAGAGGTAATTTCTTAAATTTTGACTTAGTGGATGCAACAACTTCAGCTACGCCACTAACTTTCCTAAAAGCTGGCGAACCATTGCCATATGATCTATGGGACTTACTTGTCGGTGCTGCACCTGGCTCAATGGGTGAGACCTTTAGAATCGGTATTATTCTTGCAGGTATTTGGTTGATAGGTACAAGGGTTGCAAGTTGGCGTATTCCAACCGCTTATCTTGCTACAGTACTGATATTGTCATCCATTGGCTACTTAGTATTTCCGGGTCAAGTGGCATCTCCTGTCTATCAAGTGTTAACAGGTGGCTTACTCTATGGTGCTTTCTTCATGGCGACAGATCCAGTGTCTTCTCCATTTACCAATGAAGGTAAAATAATATATGGTATTGGCCTTGGTATATTAACAGTACTTATAAGAAGTTTTTCAGGATTTACAGAGGGCGTTATGTTTTCAATAATTCTTATGAATGCCTTTGGTCCTTTGATTGACTCATACATAGTTGACCACAAATTCAAACCCATAGCTTAAAGATGTGTAGACATATTATACAGGAGGTAAAAGAATGAAAGATCAGATTAAAATGATATTATTTGTCGTCATTCTTGGTATAGTCGCATCTGCCATCTTGGTAGGAACTGATAGCTATACTAAGGGAATGATCTCGGATAACGTTGAGTTTTCACTAAAGAGCACAATCCTTAATGCATTTGAAATAGAGTTTAGTGATGATAATGTTTCGAGTGTATATAATGACAATATCAAATCAGAGGATATAGCGGGAGCGACATACTACTATTCTAATGATGGTAGTATAGGCTTTGAAGTATCTGGAAAAGGCTTATGGGGTCCTATTAGAGGCTTCTTAACCCTTGAAGAAGACCTTGAGACCATCAAAGGAATCCAAATAATATATCACGAAGAAACACCAGGTCTTGGTGGTGTTGTAGCAGAAGCTTGGTACCTTGATATGTACAAAGGTAAAAAGTTAGATCAAGGTATCATCATAAAGAAAGATGCAGATGCATCATCTGATAATGAAGTTGATGCTATTACAGGAGCAACAATGACAAGCAATGCTTTTCAATTATTGATCAATGAGAATTACAAACTTAGGAAGGAGGTACTTGAGTAAATGAGGTTAATAAGACTTAAATACACAAAATGGTATCAGCTTCTTAGCAAAGGTATCTTTAAAGATAACCCTATCTATGCAATGGCGCTTGGAATATGTTCTGCACTTGCTGTGACTAATAGAGTTGAGAATGCAATTGCAATGGGTCTTGGTGTTACATTTGTACTGATTGCCAGTTCTTTTTTCAACGTCTTTGATACGTAAGTACATACCTTCTAGGGTGCGGATGGTTACATATATGGTACTCATTTCAACATTTGTAATAGCCTTCCAATTGATTCTGCAGGCATTCTTCTATGACCTTAGTAAATCACTTGGTGCTTATACTGGACTTATTATTACGAATTGTATTGTTATGGGACGTTCTGAAGCATTTGCAGCCAAAAATCCAGTACATTTTTCTGTCATTGACGCAATAGCTAATGGACTTGGCTACTCATTTACATTGATTGTCTTGTCCATCGTTAGAGAGATATTGGCATTTGGAACACTGCTTGGCTTCCAAGTGGTTGGAGATGGTTTTGTCAACTGGACAGTTATGGCAATGGCACCTGGAGCATTCTTTGTAATGGCAATCTATATGTGGATAATGAGAACTATTGCAAAACTTGACCAGGAATCAGCGTAGAGGAGGCTTATAATGGAAAGATTAATTAATGTGTTCATGGCTTCAATCCTTACCCACAATATTGCCTTAACCTATATATTGGGTATGTGTCCATTGATTGCTATATCAAAAAATTTAAAAACAGCCAAAGGTATGGGTGTATCTGTTGTTGCTGTTATTACGATTACAGGAACCATCAACTGGCCTATATATAGGCTTCTTAAGAATAATGGTGCTGAAACGATTAGCTTGTTGGTATTCATCATTACAATTGCTGCAACGGTTCAGCTACTTGAATTATTCCTTGACCGCTTTGTACCAGCTTTATACAATGCCTTTGGAATATTTCTACCACTCATTACTGTTAACTGTGCGGTACTGGCAGTATCCTTGTTTATGGTAAATAGAACATTTACATTCTTAGAGACAGTCTTCTTCTCCTTTGGGTCTGGTCTTGGTTGGGCACTTGCCATAACCTTGATTGCTGCCATAAGAGAGAAACTTGCCTTATCTGGTAAGGTACCTGATGGTCTTGAAGGCGCCGGTATTGTTATGATCATCGCTGGCCTCATTTCCTTATCATTCATGGGATTTGGCGGGATGGTAAACTTCTAGTGAGCAATTAATATTTACGTAAACTTAGTTGATGACACATACGTAAACGCAGTGGCTGTTTGTGTTATCGGCTCTAGTTGAAGTTAATAGAAATTGCGTGAAAAAAAATTAGAGAAGACTTAATTTAGAATAACATACGTAAGTGGAGCGACTGTGTGTTGTTCTAGATTTAGCCGAAGTTGATGATTTTGCGTTACTAAAAGACTTTAGAAGAACTAAGAAGAACTAAAGTATCAATATTATAGATTGTGAGGTTGGTTTATGAATGTTCCAATTATTCTAATAGCAGTGTTGACAATTGTCGCCATCCTTCTTGCTTTAGCTGGATATTTGCTAGGAAGCCAAGGAGAGAAGAGCATAACGGTTAACGAAAAGAAGGTTATACCAGTTAAAGATGATGATACTTTGTTGAATCTGTTGTCAAAAGAGAAGATATTCATTCCATCTGCATGTGGTGGTAAAGCGACGTGTGGACAGTGTAAGATAAAAGTATCAGAAGGTGGCGGTGATACACTTGCCACAGAACTTTCTTTTCTAAGTCCAAAAGAGAAGAAAGACAATGTTCGTTTGGCATGTCAATGTAAAGTAAAAGCGGATATTGGCGTTGAAGTGCCAGAGAAGTTATTAAATGCACAAGAGTTCAAAACGGAAGTTGAGCATATAGAAGACTTGACTCATGACATTAAGCTAGTCAGATTCAAGTTGATACATCCAAAGACTATAGACTTTAAACCTGGTCAGTATGCTCAGATTGAAGTTCCTGGTCTAGAGATACAACGTGCCTATTCTATTGCATCGAATCCAAAAGATACAGGATTCCTTGAACTAATTATTAGGCTTGTTCCAACAGGGCAAGCAACAACCTTTGTGCATAAGGCTCTTGAGGTTGGGGATAAGATTCGTGTTCTTGGACCTTTTGGGGATTTCTTTTTGCAACAACATTCAGATAGAGATATTATCTGTATTGCAGGAGGATCCGGAAAAGCACCAATTAGATCTATTCTATACTACTTAAGGGACCATGGCATGAACAGAAATGTCAGATACTTCTTTGGTGCAAGAACTAAGAAAGACTTATATTATACCGAGGAATTTAAGGAGTTATCAAAAGAGTTCCCTAACTTTAAGTATTACCCAGCTTTATCTGAACCTCTTGAGGAAGACAATTGGACAGGGGATATTGGACTGATAACTGAAGTAGTAGATAAATATTGTACAGAACTTGATGAAGGTGAAGCTTACTTATGTGGATCTCCAGGAATGATTGATGCGTGTTTTGCGGTTCTTGAGAGAAATGGTATGCCACCTGAGAGAATTTATTGTGACAAATTCTAATGTGACAAGTCATATTTCGTGGTAAAATAAACACCATGGGTGGCATAAGGCGTATTGTCCTGTGTCTCCATGGTGATTTTGATTATATGGTGGTAAACGATGAATATAAAAACAATTATGAAACCAATCACAAAGGATTTAGACGCATTTAAGCTGGTGTTAGATGGCTTTGTTGATGGGATCGAAAATGAAAAAGTAAAAGCAAACTTTAAGACCTTCTTTAAGAATAAGGGGAAGTTCCTAAGACCGTCTCTCTTATTCATGGCTCATGGAACGGTTGCTTCAAAAGCCAATGATAAGCTTTATAAGCTTGCATTGGTTCTTGAACTCCTACATAGTGCTAGTTTGATTCACGATGATATTATTGATGGTGATGACTATCGTAGAGGTAATAAGACTGTTAACAGTGTCTTTGGTAACAAAGTTGGTGTTTTGGCGGGTGATACTCTCTTCTCTTCAGCCTTTGTTATGGCAACAGAGTCCTTTGATAAAGACTATAATGTCTTAATAACAGAGTTGACTTTGGCTATGTGTCAGGCTGAGCTTATTCAAGCCAATAGCGTTGACAGTAAAGAAATCTATCTATCTGTCATAGAAGGTAAGACAGCCAAATTCATGAGTGTATGTTGTGAACTTGGTGGTATGTGTGGGGATGCGAGTGACGCCGAAATAGAGGCACTGAGAGAATTTGGTATGAACCTTGGAATGACTTATCAAATTATAGATGACTTTATTGATTCAGATGAGAATGCATTGGCCTACATTAACAGGGATGAAGCCGATGCCTACTATGAGAAAGCAATGGCGAATCTTGAAGTTCTGAGCCAATCATCCTACAAAGACAGCTTGATGAGCTTGTTGGAATTTGTCATGAAGATGACTTCGTAGGTATTTGTAATAGACAGATCATAACTCAATGGCATAATGAATTGAACTACTGGAAAAACAAGGAGGATAAGACTGTGAAACATACTGGAAATAGAAATAAAGTTGTGGTCAGTATAGTTATACTACTGACCTTTATTCTTGCCCTAAGTGGGTGCACGAAGAAAGAAGATACAGTACTAAGAATTGGGTCCATGCCAACACTTTCAGCGACTATATACGCTGTAGGTATTGAAAAGGGCTTTTTTGAAGCAGAGAACCTTGACGTTGAGCTGACGATTTTTAGATCAGCCATTGAGAGAGACGCAGCGGCAACATCAGGTAATCTAGATGGTTTTATGACAGATATGATGGGAGCAATCAACCTATATCAAAAAGATTTTCCATTTATTATGACATCAGCTGAATATGAAGATTTTGGTATTATGGGGATGAAGTCATTTGATGAGTATTCTGATGTCCCTGATGTCGGCATGTCAAACAACACAATCATTGAATTCATTATGGATACCTACCTTGAGATTGAGGCTAATAAAGTACCTGTTAATGCTCTTCCAGATAGACTTGGTGCTATGATGAGTGGTGAGGTTGATATGGCTATATTTCCTCAACCCTTTATAGGCATATTGATGGGTAACGGCGCAACACAACTTGTCTCAACAGCTGATGAAGGTTTACAGCCTGTTGTCATGGTTTTTGATAAAGACCTTATAGACAGTTCAGACAAAGAAGTTGAGGCCTTTTACCGTGCATATGTCAAGGCCATCACTTACATGAAAGAAAACGATTTTGATGATTACAAAGAGGCGATGGTGACTTATGGTCTTGCTACAGAAGAGACTGTAGATAAGATGCGTTTACCTATAGATAACTATGGATTGTCATCAGTCGATGACCATAGTTTTGATCAGATTATTGCGTGGATGAAAGACAAAGATATGCTGGACAAAGACATCTCAATAAAAGAAATTTCTGTGAACAGATTTGTTACACAATAGTCATAAATCAAACAAACTAGGGACACACTTTTGACGTACAATTAAGTAAGGGAGCAATGGGGAGCGACATGGTAAAATGTGAAGATTTATCCGTACTGTATAACAACCAATATGGTATCAAAAATCTGAATATCAATATAGCTGAAGGTTCAACTTGCGCTATAGTTGGCAAATCTGGTTGTGGAAAAACCACTTTACTCCATGCTATTGCTGGCCTATGCCCTATTAGTTCAGGTCAAGCTTTTATCAGTGGCCAAAAGGTGACTGATATACGTAAGGAGACAGCCATAATTCTTCAAGATGATGGTCTATTTCCTTGGAAGACAGTTTATGACAATGTGGCACTTCCTATGCAAATAGAGAACCTTAAGCCGAACTTGATTGAAGATACAGTTGTGGACCTTCTTAAGAGACTGGATATTGGCTGCCATATGGATAAATTTCCCCACACACTCAGTGGTGGAGAGAAGAAACGTGTTGCCATTGCTAGAGCCCTTGCTAAGTCACCAAATTTGCTCTTGATGGATGAACCGACTGGTTCTCTTGATATGATTACCAAAGAACAGTTTCAAGATCAGATTCTTAACATATACAAAAGCCAAAAGCTGACCATGATGCTTGTGACTCATGATATTGAAGAAGCGGCATTTCTTGGTGAGAAGATTATTGTTATGAATGAGGGCAGTGTGTCAGCAGTTCTTGACAACCCAACATTCCTAAAAGACGACATTAGGCATCAAATTGAATTCTATGAGTTATGTCTTAAGATACGAAAGGAGCTTTCCTTATGAAAAAAAATCCTCTCATATCTTATGGGCTTTCTCATTATTATACTTGTATGGTTAGGCGGCCATTATTTGGTTGATTCAAGGTTTATTCCTAATCCTTTTACAATCATTGCACATACCGCAAGGCTTCTGACACAAAGTGACTTCTGGTTACATATTGTTGTCAGTGGGCTTAGGTTATTTGCATCCATAACACTTGCTATAATATTAGGCGCCATATCCGGCATTTTAATAGGTAGACATAAAATACTCGACACTATTTTCTCACCAGTCATATATATTTTATTTCCTGTACCAAAGGCTGCTTTTTTGCCAATCATATTCGTTCTATTTGGGCTGTCAGATGTGTCTAAGATCATCCTTATATTTCTGATTCTCTACTTCCAAGTGGCGATGTCGACCTATGATGCGGTGAAAGCTATTAAAAGACCTATCTATGTGGCCGCAAAATCTTTGGGACTTGGGACAGTGGATATGTATCGGCATGTGATTGTTCCAGCCATATTACCTAATTTGTTCTCATCTATGCGCATAAGTATCGGTATCGGTGTTGCAGTGCTGTTTTTCGTTGAGACCTACGGGACCAGATTTGGTCTGGGATATTATATTATGAATCACTGGTCATTGCTTGACTATAAGAACATGTATAGCGGCATACTGGTTTTAAGCATAATGGGGTATAGTACATTTCGAGCCATCAATATAATAGAGAAAAAGATGGTGAAATGGTAGATGTAATCAATTTCGATTGAAGTTATCCGAATAAGGAGGTATCGCCATGTCTTTAAAAACTATGCTCAAATTGATGGATGTACGCACACTTGTGGCCGGTCTAATGCCAGTCGTCTTAGCCAGTATCTATAGTCTATATCGATATAAACAGGCCAGCTTGGTTGACATGGCACTTCTAATGGTTGCTATGATCTTGATTCAAAGCTGTGCCAACATGATTAATGACTATTATGACTTCAAACGTGGCGCTGATACCGAAGAAAAGTCTGATGAAAAAGCCTTGGCATCCGGTGAGGCAAAAGCACATCAAGTCTTAAAACTAATTAGTATTTTCTTGGTCATTGATTTGGCTATAGGGATATACTATGCAATCAAAATAAACTATATGGTCTTACTCGTTGGTATTATCGGCGCCCTAGTGATGTATTTCTATTCTGGTGGCAAAAATCCAATCTCACATACGCCTTATGGTGAGTTCATGGCGGGCTCAACGATGGGCTTTGGAATCATGACTACTGTGATTTATATCCAGTCTGGTATTTTCAATCTAGAGACAACCATTGTGGCTATGCCAATGGCTATTTATATAGGTACCATATTATTGACTAACAACATTGCAGATCATGCGGAAGATGAAAAAAGTAGGAAGAAACACTTTGCCTCTACATCTTGGTATCAAGTGGGCAGAAGTATTGTGGGTTATCAACTGTCATAGTCTTTTGACCTTCACAGCCGCCTTTGTCTTTGTTGGCTTCTACCCATTCCCTACACTCGTTGCTGTCTTGTTACTGTTTCCTTATAGACCTATCTATCAGTTAGGGGAGAACCAAAGACAGCTGCCAATAAGGGTAACCTGATGTCACTCATTGGACGTATTGGCCTTAGGTATAATTTTGCCATTATTCTAGGACTGGTCTTTAACTTCATCTTGAATTAAAGAGATTGTCAGTGAATTAGAGTGTGGTATAATGACAGCATGGTTAAACAATAAAGATATGAGCTTATAGGAGTAATAGAATGGACATTAAAGTTGGGCAAGTATTAAGGCTAAAGAAACAACATCCATGTGGATCATACGAATGGGAAGTCCTAAGGACGGGCATTGATTTCAGACTAAAATGTGTGGGATGCGACCACTTGATTATGATTCCAAGGGTAAAACTTGAGAAAAACATCAAAGAAATCAAAGAAAAGGCCTGAAATAGGTTAAATAAGCCAATAAAGTCTTGCGTGAAGCTACTATTTGTGATATTATTTATCATTGTGTATAGTAGCTTTTACTATGCTTGAATTTCCCCGTACGATAGTTTTTAGACTTAATCTAAACAACTACCATCCGGTCTGGTTATTTAAGCTAACGAAGCTAAAATAAACTGTGATTTTCATTATTTAATAATCAAAATCACCCCTTGCTCACACATAGTGGTGGGCCAAAGACCAAAAGGAGGTGCCAAAATGAATACTTATGAATTAGCATTAGTACTTAACGGCAAGTTAGAAGAAGAAGCTAAAGTAGCAGCCTTTGAAAAAGCTAAAGGTTACATCGAAAGATTTGGTGGAAAAGTTGTCAACGTTGATGACTGGGGTAAGCGTAGATTAGCTTACGAAATCCAAAAGATGCGCGAAGGTTTCTATTACTTCATAACTTTTGAATCAACTTCAGAAGTGCCAGCAGAAGTAGAGAAGCGTATTCGTATCATGGAAACAGTTCTTCGTTTCTTAATCGTAAACGCTGAGGCGTAAACTGACAAATGAGATAATATAGGGGGTAGCAGAGTGAATAAAGTAATTCTTATGGGTAGACTCACAAGAGATCCTGAAGTGCGTTATACACAGGGTTCAGAACCAAGAGCTATTGCCAGATACTCATTGGCAGTTAACAGACGATTTAAAAGAGACGGACAACCAGATGCAGACTTTATTAATATTGTGGCATTTGGTAGAGATGGTGAATTTGCTGAGAAATTCCTCAAAAAAGGAATGCAAATCTCTGTTGTAGGTAGAATCCAAACAGGATCATTTACAGACAAAGATGGCAACAAGCGTTATACCACAGACGTTATTATTGAAGAACAACATTTTGCTGAAAGCAAAAGAAACTTCGAAGAACGTATGGGTAACAGCAACGCAAGTGCTCCAGCAGTGAACGCACCAACAAGCGACAATTCAGAAGGGTTCGTAGCTATCGATAATTTCGATGATGACGACCTACCATTTTAATTGATTAATCAATAGCAATTGATAAAGGAGGTTAGCAAAATGGCTTTCCAAAAGAAGAGATTCAAAAGAAGAAGACGTGTTTGTGTATTCTGTGAAGAGAAACAAAACACTATGAACTATAAAGACGTTAACAAGCTTAGAAGATTTGTATCTGAGCGTGGTAAGATTCTTCCTAGAAGAATTACTGGTAACTGTGCTAAACATCAAAGAGCTGTAACGGTTGCGATTAAGAAATCAAGACACGTTTCACTTATGCCTTACACAGTAGAGTAGATTATAATGGACCATCTAGTCTGGGATACCAGATTGGATGGTCCTTTGTTGTTATAAAGTGCATTAAATGGTATAATCGTAGTGGTTATTATTGACCGATTATAAGGAGAGCCTATGAAGCAAAAACAGATACATTTTAATCAGCGTATACTTAAATATTTTCTGTGGCCAGTCGTTTTGATTGTTGCAATTTTGGCAATGGCCCTTGTGATGATAACCATAAATAAAAACATTGGTTTGCTATTGCTTGGTCTATGGGTTTTTCTCTTGGCATTTGCTTATGCCATGAATCGATTGACAAGAAAACATTTGCTCAAAGAAGTGGTTAATTTTGCCATTAATTACAGTGGAGTCCAAAAAGGCTACATGACTGAATTTGAGCTTGCCAATATTATTCTAGATTCCAGCGGAAAGATACGCTGGGTCAATGATGCTTTTGATGCTTTGGTTAAGGTCATCGATGAAGAGCAAGAGTTTGGTCGTTTGGTGGATAAGAATATCAATGCCATTATTCCTGGCATTAGTCATGAACAATTACCATCTGAGATTGAAAATCATACAGAGAAATATATTGATATAGGTGACAAGGTTTACCGTGTGTTGATTAAACACTTAAGGGTAGAGTGGAGTGATCTTGAAGCGTCTAATTTATTGGCCAGCAAGAATCAGGAAGAACAACTCCTATATGGGATTTACTTCTTTGATATTACAGAAGAGAAGCGACTAGAGCGTAAAAACGAAGAGCAAAAGGCAGTAACAGCCCTTATATATATCGATAATTATGAAGAGGTTCTAAACAGTATTGAGGATGTAAGAAGACCATTACTGGTTGCCCTTATAGATAGAAATCTTAGTAAGTTTGCCAACAAGATTGACGGTGTACTTAAGAAGTTTGAAAAAAGACAAGTATGTCCTTGTTTTTCAAAGGAAATATATGTCTAGCCTTAAAGAAAATAAGTTTGGCATATTAGATGAAATAAGAGAAATTAGTATTGGAAATGAATTGCCAGTAACCATGAGTGTTGGTGTTGGTATTAACGAGTTCTCCTATTTGCAGTCAGTTGAATTTGCGAGGGTTGCCATTGACTTAGCACTTGGACGTGGTGGTGACCAAGCGGTTATTAAGATAAACGACAAGTTCTCTTTCTATGGTGGAAAGACTAGGGCTGTGGAGAAGAGCACACGAGTTAAAGCAAGAATTAAAGCTTATGCTTTTAGAGAATTGATAGAGGAAAGTGAACGTGTCATCATTATGGGACATAAGCGACAGGATCTTGATTCACTTGGTGCGGCTATAGGTGTCTATGCCTGTGCTAAGCATCTTGATAAGCCTGCTAATATTGTTATCAACGATATTACATCATCGGTTAATGTACTCCATTCAAAAGTTGTTGAGAATGAAAATTTCCCAGATGACGTCTTTGTAACTGGTCAAGAAGCCTTATCCTATGTTGATGAAAAGACCTTATTGGTGGTCGTTGATGTTAACAGACCTATCTATACTGAATATGAGGATATATTGTCTTATGTGAAAAATATCGTCGTATTTGATCATCATAGAGCTAGTTCAGACCCTATTGAGAACCCAGTCCTTAGTTACGTTGAGACATATGCATCATCCACGTGCGAAATGGTAACTGAGATACTTAGGTATATCTCTGATAAAGTCAAACTTGAACCAGTTGAAGCAGATGCATTATTTGCTGGTATTAGTGTTGATACTAAGAATTTTGTTGTTAATACAGGGGTTAAAACATTTGAAGCAGCAGCATTTTTGAAGCGTAGTGGTGCTGATGTTATTCGTGTCCGTAGTTTCTTCAAAAATGATATGGCTTCTTATAAAGCTAAAGCAACAGCGGTGAGAGATTGTGAGATACATAGAGAGCAGATTGCTATTTCTGTATGCCCATCTGATATAGACAACCCTTCATTGGTTGCAGCACAAGCAGCTGATGAGTTACTCAATATCTCTGGTATTAAAGCATCATTTGTCTTATCAAATATTGATGGTACAATCTATATTAGTGCCAGATCACTTGACACCATTAATGTCCAGCTAATTATGGAAGAGATGGGCGGAGGAGGTCATTTGAGTGTTGCAGGAGCGCAAATACCAAACACAACAGTTCACGCAGTTGTTGTTAGATTAAAAGAAGTGATTGATGCCTATATTGACGAGGCTGATTAATCACAGATATGGATAGATTATAGAAAGGCAAACAAGCAGGGTAAGGCTTGTTTGAATGGTTATTATTATGAAAGTAGTTTTGTTATCAGATGTAAAAAAAGTAGGTAAAAAAGGGGACATTGTTGAAGTTAGTGATGGCTATGCAAGAAACTTCCTATTCGCTAAGAAGTTAGGTAAGGAAGCAACAAGTACAGCCATTAATGATGTTAAACTTAAGACAGCAGCTGATCAGAGACGTAAGGCTGAGGAGTTACAAGAAGCCAAAGACTTAGGGGATAAGTTAAAAGAAATGTCTATAACCCTTAAGATGAAGGCAGGTGAAGGTGGTAGAACATTTGGGTCTATTTCCACCAAAGAGATTGCTAAAGGTGTTAAGGCTCAACTTAACCTTGAACTGGATAAAAAGAAAATGCAACTTAAAGAGCCAATAAAGTCTCTAGGTAGCCATGTAATTAAAGTTAAATTACACCCAAAAGTGACAAGTGAGTTCACTGTTAAAGTCATAGAAGAATAGTTGAGGTGACAAGATATGGAAGAAGTCATTAAACGTGTCCCACCTCAGAGTCTTGAAGCAGAACAATCCGTTATTGGTTCAATGATTATGGATAGAGAAGCTATAGATGCGGTGAAAGATACCATCATTGATGAAGATTTCTATCATCCAGATCTTAAGCTTATCTTTGCATCAATTGTTGATTTGTTTACCAGCAACAAACCAGTTGATTTGGTAACACTTCAATCAAAACTTCAAGACGAGAACATACTTGATCAAGTAGGTGGTATTGAGTATTTATCGAAATTGGCCATGGCAGTACCAACGTCAGCCCATGCCAAACATTATGCATTAATTGTAAAAGAAAAATCAACCCTAAGAAAAGTAATTAAAGCCAGCCAGGAGATTATTTCTGATTCTTATGATGGTACCCAGAAGATTGATGCTGTATTGACTGGAGCTGAAGAACGTATCTTCAATATCGTTCAAAAGCGTGATACAGCTGAGTTTTCTTCATCAGCAGAATTAGTCAACCCTATGCTTAACAAACTAGAGCTTCTTACTAAGAATCAAGGTAAAGTAACAGGGATATCAACAGGCTTTATTGATCTTGACTATAGAACGGCTGGAATGCAACCTTCAGACCTTGTCCTTGTTGCAGCAAGACCTTCAATGGGAAAGACAGCATTTGCCCTTAATGTGGTCCAATATGCTGCCGTACATGAGAAGAAAGTCTGTGCAATGTTCAGCTTGGAGATGAGTAAAGAGCAGCTCCTTAATCGTATGGTTTGTTCAGAAGCAATGGTGGATGCTCAAAAGGTAAGAACGGGTGATTTGGAAGATGATGACTGGTCTAAGATATCAATGGGGGGCAGTGATTCTTGCAGATTCACCAATCTATATAGATGATACACCAGGTATTACAATTGCCGATATGAGAGCCAAATGTCGTAAGCTAAAAAAATGGACAAAGGTCTTGATTTGATTATGATTGACTACCTTCAGCTCATGAGTGGTAATGGTAAGACTCAGTCTCGTGAGCAAGAGATATCAGAGATATCAAGGGGACTTAAGGCCTTGGCAAGAGAAATGAGTGCGCCAGTTATTGCACTGTCTCAGTTATCAAGAGCCTGTGAGTCCAGAGCAGACCACCGTCCTATGTTATCTGACCTTCGTGAATCCGGTGCCATTGAGCAGGATGCAGATGTTGTTATGTTCCTTTACCGTGATGAGTATTATCATCCTGATTCTGAACTTAAGAATCAAGCAGAGCTGATTATTGCTAAGCAACGTAATGGACCAACAGGCACAGTGAACCTTGTATGGATTGGTCAATACACTAAGTTCAAAAATATGGCACAATAGTCTAGAATGTGTGTATTTTTAAATAAACAACTATGATAAGGTAACCCATAAGTGGGTTACCTTTTTTGCGTATTTGAATGTAATGCAATGTCTTTTCTTACTACTGGTAATCCTTCCCATATATGTAAGGATTTGACATATTGCACAATTATACAAGGTAAATTCTTAGTATAATGTATAATGTGCACAATTTTAACTTTACATCTGTATAGTCATTGCGTATAATTAAGTGGGAGAATCAAAAGGGGGATGACCATGGGATGTTCATTGCTTATAGGGGGATATGATACCTTATATATTAAGAAGTTAAGCAATTATTTGTTAAATTCAGTCCATTATTCATTTGAAGTTACATGTGCTTATACAATTGAAGACAGTCAAACACTGCTAAAGGATAAGGACTTTGGCTTAATTGTCATGGAAGAACTATTTGCTAATGATTATACAAAGCAGTTTGATCAGCATACAAGCCAGCCAATTATTCATCTTGTTGAAGCCATGTCAGCAGTAATAGATAAGGATACACTTATATTCAAATACAAAAAGGCTTCTGAAATAGAATCAGACCTATACAGTTATTTTCTTGAGACCACCAGCAATGAAGTGACAAGGCATCAAGGGACTATAACCAAAGTCATTGCTTGTTTCTCTCCAATAGGTGGTTCTGGCAATACAACGGTGTCTCAGGTAATTTCAAAAGTTCAAAGTGGACTTGGTAAAAAAGTCCTCCATCTGAGTATGGATCTTTTCCCGAGCTATCAGCTGGTTTATGAGGCACTCCAGCACCATAACTTGTCGGATTACATGGTTTATATGATGACTAAAGAAAATTGGGTATTGGGCCTTGAGAAAATGGTTGCGATAGATGAAAGTAGTGGGGTTCATTTCTTAATGCCTAGAATTCACATGCAAGACTTAATGGATTTTGACAATGACCTACTTGAAGACTGGGTCTTACATATGTGTGCTCTAAGTGATTACGATTACATTGTCATTGACTTCTCAGGCAACAATATATCAGGAATGCTTAATATTCTAAAGGGATGCCATTGCAAAGTCTTTACCATAAGGGAAGATGAGGTAGGCGCTAGCAAATGGCAATCTTTTAGTAACGACTTGGATAAAACAGGTATTGATTTGCTAACACATGACGCAAGGCTTATTAGCAATAATGTCTTTAGATGCGACTATAAGCCTAACTACAACTACGATCTTGCCATTGGCTATGATGATAAGTTAATTGGTCATAAAGGCAAGCTATCTATAAACACTTCATCACCAACCTATAAAAAAAATGGAGGTTTATTTCAATGATCTCTAGAGAAATGTTGGTAGATGAGGAAAGTTACAGAGACATCAAACATGAAGTGCGTCACAGAATCAGTTTATTTGGGGATTCCAGTGATGAGGAAGTGCATCAAGTTATTGAAGATGTCCTAAGAGAAAAATCAAAAGTTAGTTATTTGTCAGCAAAGAGCCGTGTCTTGCTCCATGAGCGTATATTCAATGCTCTTAGAAGGCTTGATATTCTTCAGCCCCTCGTTGATAACAAAGCCATCACTGAGATTATGATTAATAGCACAACAGATATTTTTGTAGAAGAAAAAGGTCGTATACGTAAGCTCGATTATGCCTTCGAATCTAATGAACAACTGGAGAATGTTATCCAGAGAATTGTTGCTAAAGTTAACAGGGTTGTTAATGAGAGCAGTCCCATATGTGATGCCAGGCTAGAGGACGGTTCAAGAATCAATGTAGTTTTACCACCAGTAGCCCTTAATGGTCCCACATTAACCATAAGAAAATTTCCAGAGAAGCCCCTCCAAATGGATGACCTGATAGAATGGGGTAGCCTTACCAAAGAAGTATCGGAAGTCTTAAAGGCGCTGGTTATGTCAAAACACAATATATTTATTAGTGGTGGTACAGGTTCTGGTAAAACGACATTCTTGAATGTTCTAAGTAATGCCATACCAAGCGATGAGCGTATAATTACAATTGAAGATTCGGCAGAGCTTCAGATTCATCAGATTGATAACTTGGTTAGTCTTGAAACCAGAAATGCCAATGTAGAGGGAAAAGGTGAGATATCCATTAAAGACCTTATCAAATCATCTCTTAGAATGAGACCAGACAGGATTATCGTTGGCGAAGTTCGTGGCGGTGAAGCCCTTGATATGCTACAGGCTATGAACACAGGCCATGATGGAAGTCTTTCAACAGGCCATTCCAATTCAACAAAAGATATGTTGAGTCGTCTAGAGACTATGGTCTTGACAGGGTCTATGATACCACTTGATGCCATAAGACAGCAGATTGCCTCAGCCATTGATATTATGGTCCATCTTGGGAGGCTGAATGATAAAACAAGAAAAGTCCTTGAGATAACAGAGGTCGTTGGTTTTGATAATGGTCAGATCCAGTTGAATACTTTGTATAAATATGATGAGGCAAAATCTTGTATGATTAGCACAGGCAATTCACTGATTCAAAGAGACAAATTGCTTATGGAAGGTATGGTGGGTATATCCATATGAATGGGAATGACTATAACATCTATAGATTTAATAGAGCTGAGTTTCTCAAACATTGTTTGTTTGGATGTGTCTACTTCATCGCTATGGGTATGATATTTTTTAACCATATAGTCTTGGCTGTGCTATCATGTGGGCTTGTTGTTTTCTACATTAAAGAACGTAAACATGATGCAATAAAAAAGCGTAAAGAGATACTTAGAGAGCAATTCAAAGAGGGCATGTATGCATTGTCCTCCGCACTATCAGCAGGTCGATCTGTTGAGCAGGCTTTTGTTCAGTCCCTTGAAGACTTGAAGCTTCTATATAAGGAAGATACAGATATTATTATTGAATGGCAAAGCATATGCTACAAACTCAGAATGAATGAAACCATTGAGTCAGCATTATCAGATTTTGCCCTAAGGTCAGACATTGAAGACATTGATAACTTTACAAGTGTTTTTGTTATGGCCAAACGTTCAGGCGGTAACCTGATAGAAATTATAGGTGAAACAAGTAAGTTAATTAACGAGAAGATTGATATTCAAAAAAGAAATCGATGTGTTGATTATCCAGAAGCAATACGAACAGAAAATTCTTTCCTTCATCATACCAGGGATGATTGTTTTTTTTGGTCTTGTGTCACCAGATTTTCTAGAACCCCTCTATACAACCGTAGTTGGAAGAGGGATTATGGTCATTGCTTTGATAATGTACATAGTTGGTGGAAAGATTGGCAAGAAGATTGTCACGATTGAGGTATAAATAATGTATGAAATAGTAGGACTGGTATATGTGCTCATATGTATTGGCTATCTCTATATTGCTTATAAGAGATTTGGACAAGAGGAAAAAGATGTATTATACATAGCAGGCTGTCCTATTGGTCATTTGATTAGTAAAGACCAACTACACAAAATGGTCTCAAAGGCCAGTCATAATAAATTGTCTAAAATCTACTCAGTTAAAAATTATGAGGAGGGCCTAAGAAGATTTCAGTACAGTCGTTTTGGTCTTGTTATCATCTTGATAATGTTTGGTGGTCTGTTTTCAATCATACTTGGTCAAGACTACATTCCAAGCACAAGTGTTGATTATCAAATTGAGCGTCCTGAATTTGGGGAAGGCAATGAAAGTTATACACTTAAGTATGAAGTTATAGATGGTGAAAAGGTGTTGCAAGGCCAGCTGCCTGTTGATATCAATGAGCAATTCCCATCAAGTGAAAAGGCATTGCTAGTTCTTGAAACTAAAAGCGACCTACTATATGAGTTAATCCTAGGGGATAATCCATCTAGTGACAAAGTGTTATTTGATTTGACAATGCCATCAAAGCCCTTTGTAGAGAATATAGAAGTGGCTTATAGGTCTCTTAATAAGGATGTAATCAATGATAAAGGGCAATTAAGGAAGAACCTGATGGTCTTTGACCATGCCTATGAGGCCAGTATTGAAGTGATATTGACCTTTGGAGAAAGTGAGTTAATCAAAGTCTATGATTTCATCGTATACAAACAGTTGCCATCACTAGATGATGAGGTTAAGACCATAGAAGACCAAATTGTCGAAAGTGACAACCAGCTGGTTTTACCAGAAAAAACAGTTTATGGTGAAAATAAGATTATATGGAAAACCATTGAAGAAGGAATTAGTACAAGTCAAATACTCCTATTAACCATCATTCTAGGCCTTGTATTTTATGTCCTTAAGGAAGAAGAGCTGAACCGAAAGATTGTGGAGAGGCAAGATGAGATTCTCTTTGATTTTCCAAATGTAGTCAACAAGTTGACCATTCTAATGAATGCAGGTATGACCTTTAGCAGAGCATGGTTTAAGATTGTGGATGATTACAAAAGGCAAAATGGTAAGATGCGTGTTCTGTATGAAGAGATGTTGCAAGTCCAAAAAGATTTACAGATGGGTGTGTCTGAAGCGGATGCTATCGAAGCTTTTGGAAAGCGATGTCGAAACATCGAAGTCATACGCTTATCATCCATTTTAGTACAGAATCTAAGAAGAGGCAGCCATTCTTTAACCATAGCTCTTAAGGAATTGAGTGTAGAGGCTTGGTCCATAAGAACATCCAATGCTCGTAAACTTGGAGAGAAAGCCAGTACCAAGCTTCTTATTCCTATGGCCATTAGTTTATTCACAGTACTACTGATTGTCATTGCGCCAACTTTTATGAAAATGCAGTTGTAATGTTTAGGTATAAATGTAATACACAAATATAAATAAATTAAATCAAAAGATGAGAAGGAGATTATTATGAGAAATTTAGCAATTAAAATGATGTGTATGAAGTACAAAGTAGTGGAGGCAATGAAAGATGAATCTGGTATGGGGGTTATTGAGATTGCATTGATAATACTGGCCCTGATTGCCATAGCTCTATTATTTAGAGAAAAAATTTGGGATTTAGTAACAACTCTAATGGGAACTATTTCTATAGAAGCCCAAAAATAAAGAAAATAAAAGGGACAAAAAGACATGATACTGAAATCAAATGATTTTATCGAATTTGAAGCGAAAATGTGCCAATACAATGACTTAGATGTTTTTGTTCCATTCAGGGTAGTTAATAGTGTGGATAGTCATGAACTAATTTATGATACAAGTCGATGTAGAACTTTGATTCAAGAACTGGAGTCTTCATCAACAATAGATGAAGAAAATTTTATCCATCTGTTAGTATCTATGGGCAAAGCAATCAATTACTGTAGTAACTACCTATTAGATGAGACTCATATTGATTTGGATATTGCAAAAACTTATTATGATGGCACTAATTACAAGTTTATGTATTTGCCATCACCAAGAGATTGCAAAATGAAAGAGCTTATCAGAGATTATGTGAAACAGTTACAAGCTCATATCAATCAGAATAGTTCCATATGCATTGAGAAGATGCATCAACTAACTATGGCACTTGGTGAGACACATTTTGACCTTCAAGGTTTGGTCGATGAGATTCTCATTGGCAAGGTGCCAAGTTATGAGTGAGTCTAAGGATGTTAAGACGGGTAAAAGTAGGTCATGGCTACCAGCAATCATTGTATTGGTGAGCCTTGTGTTGAGTGTCATTTTTGTACAGTTCAATCAGATATCCTATGGTGGCTATAAGGGTTTATTAATGGCTAGCCTTAGTAATGAACTTAGTAAAGAAGACCATGAATTTGAAGGAAGAATTAGTCTGTCAAGCCATCAAGGGGATAGGTCCAATCAAGTCAACTTGTATTATGAAGGTTATGTAGATACTGTGAATCAGACATCGGAGATTGATTTATTCATGATGATGGATGATGAAGTCATAGGTGAGGCCATAGCTAGTTATAGCAAGCTTGGCCAGATATCTCAATTGGTGATGAAGATGAATGGGCAAGATGTAACTGTCCCCATTGATGATGTTAGTATAATATGGGGTGATGAAGCCAAGGATTATGAGGCCATTATACAGTCAGCCTATGATAATGAGTTAGGTAAAGATCAGCTTCACATTGAAGAAATTGTGATTAAAGACCCAAGATCTGGCTATCAACACTTAAATGTCAGAGTGACTTCCTATAACTTAACTATAGGGATTGAAACCCTAAAAGAGATTGTGAGTATACCTGATATAGGAGAAGTTTTGGATGAGACAATGACTATTAACCCTTTACCAGAAGATATGGCAATTAAGTTATATGTAAGTGATTCAGCTAAGTTGCTAATGGTGACTATCGGTGGTGCAAGCAGTGATATGGATTTTGATGTATCATTTACGCTGAAGTAAATAAATGATAGAAGGCTTAGCTTTACCTTCCCTACCATCTTTGCTAGAATGAAACTAGATAGAATGGTATGGAGGGTATTTTTATGCTCAGGAAACTTTTATTAGTCTTATATGTGTTGGCTTCCACTAGTCTAATGATTATGGGCTATATATTCGAAGAACCTTATGGTAATAGGAAGTTCATTCTGCTTGTTCTATGTGTACTATATATGGCTTTGATCGGATTCAAAATATTCTATAAAAGAGGCAATCTCATTACTATTGTGCTGTCTGGGATTACGGTTATTTTGCTGCTCGGAATAGAGTTGTATTCTAAATACGCTGTGAATTATTTCTTTCACACCTTGTATTTACTTCTTATCTTTTTTTGTAATTATCCATATCAGGGCTAAATATGCCATTGCACTTTGTGGTGCTATGACAGCCTTGTCTTTTGTGAAATTCATACAACTTATTGCTATTGCACCAACATTTGCCAACATGGCTTTAATGGTCTTCTTTGGTTCCTTTCAAATTCTGATCGTGGTCATTGGTGTCTTTCTTAAGGTGTACCAAGATGAAAGTCAAAAAACCAAATCACTCTATGAGGAATTGCTTCATACCCACGACCAACTTAAGATTTATGCAAGGGAAATAAAAGACTTATCTCAAATGGAAGCCAGAACGGTTATTGCAAGAGACTTACATGATACCCTTGGTCATGATATGACAGGGTTGATTATGCAAATGGAAATGGCCTCGGGCTTCTACAAGGATGGGGATATGGATAGTGGTAACGACCTTCTAGAGGCTTCAAAGAAATCAGCAAGGGATAGCCTTATCAAAGTTAGAGAGATTGTTGAGACTCTTAAGAACAACGAATCATCTAGTATCATCAAGAATTCTATTAAGGAACTGATTGACAGTTTTTTCAGATAAAACAGGCTGTACCATACATTTTAGTGAAAAGGGCATCAAACAGTTAAAGCCAGAAATCAACTTAGTTCTCTACAGAGTGATTCAAGAAAGTATGACTAACGCTCTTAGACATGGTGAAGCTACATTGATTTATGTCAGCCTAATTTATAAGGAGGATAAAGTCATATTTGTCATTGAAGACAATGGCATAGGGTGCGAATCTGTAGTTATAGGTAATGGTTTAAGTGGTATGAAGGATCGACTAAAAGAAGTTGGTGGCACATTCGAGTTTAAGGGTAGACCGAATTTTATTGTAAAAGGTCAAATACCTATGAAAGGTTAGTGATGACAAATGATTAGTGTAATGATTGTGGATGATCAAGACATCATGTTACAGGGTCTAAAGATGATTCTGTCAAGAAATGAGCAAATTCAAGTGGTGGCCCTTGCAAGCAACGGGAGAGAGGCTATCAATCTATGTAAGATACATGACGTTGATGTAATACTTATGGACATTAATATGCCGATAATGAATGGTGTTGAGGCAACCAAAATCATAAGGGATACACATCCAAAGATCAAAGTGTTAGTTTTAACTACATTCAATGATGACGAATTCATATTTGGAAGTCTTAAAAATGGGGCGAGTGGTTATTTGTTAAAGGATGCTTCTCCAGAAGATATCATTGGTGGTATTATGACTGTTCACGAAGGGGGAACCCTAATGAATCCAAATGTCGCAACCAAAGTTGTTAGGAAACTATCAGATGAATCGGTGGAGTCTCTACCAAAGGACCCAGTCATAGAAGAGTTAACCAAAAGAGAAGTGGATATTTGCCACCATTTAGGAGAGGGCTTAAACAATAAGGAGATAGGGGACATACTATTCATCAGTGAGGGTACTGTAAAAAACAACATCACTAGAATTCTCGACAAACTAGACCTTAGAGACCGTACCCAGTTGGCGTTATTTTCAATGAAAAATCAGCTATAATGGTCACTTATTTTGTAAGAATTCAACCTAGACTGATTTTTTGTGGAGAATTCCTATCAATACCAAATAATTGTTGGTTCTGAGAGTCAGAGACGAGAAATATGACGGATATTATTTGTTATCCTTCATAATAGATAAGCAATGGTATGGATATGCCATTGCTTTTTGATTGAAAAACTATAAAACTAGAAGGCAAATTGTTGATAAAATCCCAATATTGAAGTAAAAACTCGGAAAAGTACGGTGATGTTGCATAAATTCACCATTACAGCAAGATAAAGTGCAAAACTCCTTGAAAATGAATGCCAAACAATGTATAATTTCATTATTCGGGTAATCGGTCATTACCCAAGACAAATAAATCATACTCCTAGAGAGTAGAAGAAAAGGGTGGATAACAAATGAAAAAATTATTAGCAGTAGTAGTAGCGTTAACACTTGTATCAGCTATGTTTGTTGGTTGTGGCGCTAAAGAAGACAAAACAATCAAATTCGGTATGCTTGGAGCGCAAAGTGGTGAAATTGCCATTTACGGTTTAGGTGTTAAGAACGGTGAACAACTAGCAATCGACGAAATTAATGAAGCTGGTGGTGTTCTTGGTAAACAAGTTGAGCTTTTTGCATATGACACAGAAGGTGATCCAACAAAAGCAATTAGTCTTTTCAACAAATTAGTTGATGAAGATGGTATTCACGCTCTTATTGGTCCTACATTCAGTGGTGAGTCAATGACAGTTGGTCCTTTAGCTAACGAGAAAAAGATAGTTATGCTTTCACCAACAGCGACAAATGCAGATGTAACACCTGGTCTTGACTATGTATACAGAACTTGTTTCAGTGATCCTTACCAAGGTAAAGTAGCAGCGAAATTCGCTTCTGACATTCTTGGCGCTGATAAAGTTGTAATCTTTAGAAACGTTGGTGTTGACTATTCAGTTGGTCTTGCTGATAACTTTATTGAAGCATACACTGGTGAAATCGTAGCAGACGAAGGTTATACTAATGAAGATCAAGACTTTAAAGCGATTATCGCTAAAATTGCTGACCTTGAGCCTGCAGCAATCTTTATTCCAGACTACAGCCAAATGGTTGGACTTATCTCAACTCAAATCAGAGATGCAGGAATTGATGTACCTCTAATTGGTGCTGATGGATGGGACGGCGTACAAGCAGATTATGGTGATGTAATGGAAGGTTCTTTCTTTACAAATCACTATGCAGCAGATGATGATGCAGAAGCAATTCAATCATTTATTGCAAAATATGAAGAAAAATATGGTGAGACACCAAACGCTCTTGCAGCACTTGGATATGACTCAGCTAAAATAATGGCAGCAGCAATCGAAGCAGCTGGATCAACTGATTCAGAGAAAATTCTTGCTGAACTAGCTAAAACTAGTTACGAAGGTGTAACAGGACTTACTGAGTTTGATGCTAATGGTGATACATCAGCTAAGCAAGCTGTTATCATTAAGATTACTAATGGTGGTCTTGTATTCGAAACAAAAATGTCAGAGTAATAGTACACTTAATAATATGACTTAATTAAAAAGGGGCTTAGTCCCCTTTTTATTATGCTCAAAAATAGTTCATCTATTTAAAGCGTTAATCTGTTGATTATGTTTTAAATAGGTGAACCATAAATGATGGAGGTTGATTTATGTCTCAGTTTGTAAATCAAATTATTAACAGTTTAAATGTAGGAAGTATCTATGCCCTAATCGCACTAGGTTATACCATGGTTTATGGTATTGTAAGGCTTATCAATTTCGCCCACGGTGAAATATTGATGATTGGTGCTTTCGTTGGATTCTTCTTGGCCCATTACTTGAACATGGCCTTTATACCATTACTATTATTGTCAATGTTTGCCTGTGCTATTGTGGGAATGACAATTGATAGAGTTGCTTATAAGCCACTTAGAAGTGCGCCAAGAATATCAGCCCTAATAACAGCCCTTGGTATGAGTATGTTTCTTGCCAATTTATTTAGATGGTTGTTTGGTGCAGGGGATAAGATTATGCCAGATATCAACCTGATTGGTGATATTCCATTACCGGATATTACAGTCTTAACCATATCAATAACTATCATCTGTATGGTGGTTCTTGAGTTTGTTGTTAAGAAAACAAAAGTTGGTAAAGCAATGAGAGCTGTATCAGAAGACAAAGGTGCTGCTCAACTTATGGGTATCAACGTGGATAAAACTATTTCAATCACATTTGCCATCGGATCAGCTCTTGGTGCGGTTGGTGGTGTATTGTATGCAATCAATTATGGTAAATTAGGACCTTATATGGGTATGATGCCTGGTCTTAAGGCTTTTGTAGCTGCAGTACTTGGTGGTATTGGAATCCTTCCTGGTGCCATGGTAGGAGGATTTGTTATTGGTATCGTTGAAACATTTGTCAAAGGTTATATCAGTTCAAGTTGGGCCAATGTATTTGTATTTGGTATCTTGATTGTTGTTCTAATTATCAAACCAACTGGGTTATTTGGTAAGAATATTAAGGAGAAGGTGTAGAAGATGGTGAAAAAAAAGATTTAAAGAGTACGGCATCAATCTTACAGGAATCATCGTTTCTTACGTAATCCTTTTTGGTGCACTGGAATTAAAATTAATTAATGGTTATGTGCAAAGTGTTATAGGTTTTGCATTTATTAACATAATAGTGGCAATCAGTCTTAACATTGCTACTGGCTATCTCGGACAATTGGCTCTTGGTCATGCAGGGTTTATGGCAATAGGTGCTTATTCAGCAGCACTATTTGCTAAAGCAACGGAGTTTCCAAAAGCAATCGACTTACCCTTATCATTGCTTGTTGGTGCTATTACTGCAGGTATCTTTGGTCTAATCATTGGTATACCGGCTCTAAGACTAAGAGGTGACTACTTAGGTATTGTAACCCTTGGCTTTGGTGAGATGATTAGGTACACAATCATCAACCTTAAGGATATTACGGGTGGTGCTGCAGGTCTTAAAAGAATTCCAATTATGCTTGATGTCAAAGCAATCTATCTCATAATGGTTGCAGTTATTTGCTTTGCCTTCTTGTTCATTCGTTCAAGACATGGTAGAGCCATTATTTCTATTAGAGAAAATGAGATTGCGGCTGAATCGATAGGCGTACCAACAACCTTCTACAAAGTATATGGATTCTTTATCTCATCTTTTATCGCCGGACTGGGTGGCGCATGTTTCGCATTGTACCAGGGATATCTAAGTGAGAGTAGTTTTAGATTTATGTTCTCAGTTGAATTATTTATCATCGTTGTATTTGGTGGTATGGGATCAATTACTGGAACAATTGTTGCAGGTGGTTTCTTAGCATTCTTGACTCAAAAGTTGTATGACTATAACGAGCTAAGACTGATTATCTACGCACTAATGCTAATTGTTATTATGATCTTTAAGCCTGGTGGTCTTCTTGGAAGGCACGAATTCTCTTTGGTTCAAACGCCAGAGCGACTTAGAAATCTTAAAGCATATCTCAAAAATAAATTCGGAAAAGAGGTGGCCTAATGAGTTTGCTAGTTACGAAAGGTATTGGTATTACATTTGGTGGCCTAAGAGCAGTTGATAATTTTGAGGTTAGTATTGAACATGGTGAATTGGTTGGTCTTATAGGGCCAAACGGTGCTGGTAAGACAACAATCTTCAATATGTTAACAGGTGTTTACCTTCCAACAGAAGGTGAAATCTATATTAACGATGAATTGGTTAACGGCAAGAAGCCATTCCAGATTGTAAGAGCTGGTCTTGGTAGAACCTTCCAAAACATTCGTTTGTTTAATGACTTGACCGTTATTGAGAATATCAAAATAGCTTTTCACAAAGACATGACTTATAACACTTTTACTGGTGTTTTCAGACTTCCAAAATTCTGGAAAGAAGAAGCAGAAATCACCAAAAAAGCAATGGAGTTACTAAGCTTATTTGATATGGAAGGCGACGCCGATAATATGGCTAAGAACCTACCCTATGGTAAGCAAAGAAAGCTTGAGATTTGTCGAGCCCTTGCAACCAACCCTAAGCTATTACTTCTTGATGAGCCTGCTGCAGGTATGAACCCTCAAGAAACAAAAGAATTAATGGACACCATTCATTTTATACGTGATAAATTCAAAGTAACCATTTTACTTATTGAACATGATATGAATCTTGTTATGGGTATATGTGAACGTTTGGTTGTAATTGATTACGGAAAGATAATTGCAACTGGTACACCAGATGAGATTAAAGCCAACGAGCAAGTTATTGGCGCATATCTTGGACATTAGTAGGGAGGTGGCATAATGTTAAAAGTAGAGAATTTGAATGTTTATTATGGCGCAATCCATGCGCTTAAAGGCTTATCATTTGAAGTCAACAAAGGTGAGATTGTAACCCTAATTGGTGCCAATGGTGCTGGTAAGACTACGACGCTTCATACAGTTTCTGGTCTAATCAAAGCTTCTGAAGGAAATATCACATTGTTAGACAACGATATTACTTCAACCAAAGCTCATAAGATTCTAAATATGGGTATGGCCCAAGTGCCTGAAGGTAGAAGGGTTTTTGCCAAGATGTCGGTTCAAGAAAATCTTGAGATGGGTGCTTTTCTTAGAAATGACAAAGCTGAAATAGCTGAAGACCTTGAAGGTGTTTTCAATAAATTCCCTCGTCTAAGAGAACGTAGGAAGCAACTAGCAGGAACTATGTCAGGTGGGGAACAGCAAATGCTTGCTATGGCCAGAGCATTGATGAGCAAACCGGACATACTCTTAATGGATGAGCCGTCAATGGGATTGGCACCGATTCTTGTTCAAGAGATCTTTGACACCATTGTCGAAGTCAACAAACAAGGTACAACGGTATTGCTTGTTGAGCAAAATGCCCATATGGCGCTATCCATAGCAGATAGAGCTTACGTTCTTGAGACAGGTAAGATTGTTCTTGAAGGTGACGCCAAAGAACTTCTTAATCATGAAGATGTTAAGAAAGCCTATCTGGGCTAATAATAGACGTTGAGCCACATAACTGTATCAAGTTATGTGGCTTTTATTTTTGCCATAAACATCATTTAATCAGATTCTAATGTCAAAGTAATGAACTTGTTTTATAATGGAATTAATGAAAATATAATAATGATATTTGAAATAAAATAGGAGGTATCTTTATGAATAAAAGAACGATTATAGGTGTATTAATTCTTGCAGTTGGTTTTATGCTTCTGGCTGGGTCATTTGGTTATATTGAAACCAGGGGTCTTTGGTCAACCTTTTGGCCAGTTATATTAATAGCAATAGGTTTGGTCAACTTAGTCGACGGACCTAGGAACTATGTATTTAGTGGCTTAATGCTCTCGTTTGGTACCATATTCCTTCTTAGGAATCTTGGATTTGATTATTTCTATGGTATTGATTTCTGGGACATGTTTTGGCCACTTGTATTGATTATTGTAGGTGTATGGTTCTTAACTTCTAAAAATAGAAGCTTTGCCAAGGGGAAAAGAGAAGTCTCTGATGACCTAGTTGACACAATGGTTATTTTCTCAGGGTCTGACATGCTTAACCAATCTCAAAATTTTAGAGGTGGTCAAGCCACAGCCTTATTTGGTGGTATAGATATGGACCTTCGTCATGCTGAGATAGTTAACAGACCAGCAAAAATGGACGTATTTGCTGCTTTTGGTGGCGTAGACATCAAAGTGCCAGAACACTGGCGTGTGAAAGTAACAGGCATTCCACTATTTGGTGGATGGGGTAACAAAACTGCCAATAAAGAGAATGCATCCAAGGAAATAGACCTAGAAATTAATTGTTTGGTATTATTTGGTGGATTTGATGTGAAAAACTAGTATAATGGTAATTGAATAAAGAAATCATAACAAAGAGGTATGCTATGTATCGATTAAAAACTATTTTGAAGCTGATGAGTTCACTTCTAATGGTCTTATCCCTACTTTTGCTTTTACCAATGCTAATTGCTATGATCTATAAAGAGCCATATCATGTGTATATGGCTTTTGCCATACCAGCAATTATCTCATTAGGGTGTGCTGTCATATTTCGATTGATTACCCACAAACACATAGTCAAAGTTGACTTATCAACATCTATGGTCTTATGCATCGTAGCATGGGTGCTTATTTCCCTTGTTGGCGCATTCCCATTTATTCTTGGCCTTAACAAATCTTTTGTTGATGGCTTTTTTGAGTCTGTTTCTGGCTTTACTACCACTGGTATTACAGTCTTTGAAGGGCTGGATGAAATGTCACTTGCTATACTCTTTTGGCGTAGCCTGATTCAGTGGCTAGGCGGCCTTGGAATTTTGACCTTCTTCTTATTTGTTACAGCCAATTCTGAAGGTGATAATTGGCAGTTATTTTCAGCTGAAGGCCACAAAATCTCTTCAGCTAGGCCTGTTCCAAATGTTTACCGTACAATAAAGATATTTTGGCTTCTATACGGCTTCTATACGGCCCTTGAAGTCCTTATTCTCAAGTTATTAGGGCTTAGCACCTATGAGGCAATTACTCATAGTCTAACGACGCTTTCAACAGGTGGGTTTTCAAACATGATGCTTCAATTGCCTACTATGAGATAGCGGGCTATGCTAATTATCAGTGGATTGAATATACCATCACCTTCTTCATGTTTCTTGGTGGAATTAACTTCTTACTTCATTATAAGATGATTAGAGAAGACCCATTGATTATTTTTTTTAAAGACATTGAATCAAAGACATACATAAAAATTATTGGTGGCTTTACTGTATTGACCCTTATTGGTATTGCAATGCTTAGAGGATTGCCCTTTGGCGCTTTGGAAGAAAGCATAAGAAAGACTCTTTTTCAAATGGTCTCAGTAATGACAACAACAGGCTTTGGTACAGAAGATATTAGCAGCAGTTTTTTTCCAGCAATTACAAAGCAATTGTTCATACTTCTTATGTTGGTAGGTGGAAGCGTTGGATCCACATCTGGAGGCATCAAAGTACTGAGGATTGTTATTCTGGGAAAGTTGTTACGTCGTGAGATAGACAAGGTCCATTTGCCAAGAAAAGCTGTACTGCCAGCAACCATTAATAAAACTGTTGTATCACCTGATGAAATTCTTAGGGTAGCTGCTTTGATATTTGGATGGTTGATGTTAATTGCAGTTGGATCAGGCATCACAGCATTATTTTCTGATTTGGGACCATTTGAAGCCTTTTCAGGCATGGCATCAGCTGTTGGTAACATTGGACCCTTTTATTTCTCAGTAGCCAAAATGGCCACATTGTCACCTGTTATTAAGATGACCTTTGTCGTTGGTATGCTGGCCGGTAGATTAGAGCTGTTACCAATCTATATATTGTTGTCCAAACGGGCTTGGCGTTAATAAATGAAGTGACAATTATGAATGGAAATTATAAGAATACTGCTAGGAGGTTAAAGGGATGTTTATTATCATTGCAGGTGGAGGTATTGTTGGGCTAAGTTTGACCAAAGTTTTATCAAAGGAACACGATGTTGTTGTGATTGACAAGGATTATGAGAACTGTGAGAAAATATCATCGAAATACGGTGCTGTGGCTATTCAAGGTGACGCAACCAATATTAATACCTTAAAAGATGCTGGCATTGAAAAATGCTCTTATGCACTAGGTGTTATGGGTGATGATGCTCAGAATTTATTGTTTTCCCTTTTGTGTAAAAATTATTCCGTTAAACATATCTTTGTAAGGATGAGAGATCCTGAGTATCGTACAGCATACAAATTAGCTGGTGCTACTAATATCGGGCATTCAGTCCAGATGATGGTTAATAGATTTGTTCTAGAGATTGTAAATCCGGAAGTCAGAAGGGTGGCTTCACTTGGAGGCGGTAAGGCTGAGGTTTCAATCATAAGCTTGACACAAGAGTCTGCATCTGTTGGAAAAAAAATAATGGATATATCTAGCAATAAGGCCTTTCCTGAGGATGTAGTTATCGCTGGCATATTCGATAAAGAAGAGGACACTTTTGTGGTTCCTAGAGGTCATACAGAATTGACTGAGAACAATCAAATATTTCTTGTTGGACCCCATGAGGCCATTCTGAAGGCCTATAAATATTTGGTGAAGTAAATATTCTAGTAAATGAACGAAACTAAGTGACGTGTTTGAAATAATATAAGCCTGGATAACTTCTATGTGAAAGAAGTTATTCAGGCTTTTTTCTATAACGTGATATTGATAATTGCTTGGTCTAACTTCTCCCTAAGCAATCCAGTAGGATCATTACCAATGTCCTTGTCAACCAATAATCGGTATAAGTCTTCTTCTGTTAAGTGAATCAATAATTTGCCGTTGTCGAAGAAAGCACCTTGACTGTATAAATTGGGATACTTCTCACTGTCTTGTCTAGAAATAATAAAACCAATGGCTCTAAAGGCTTGAGCAAGAACATTGATGTCTTCGGATGTCACATTCTTATAAGCGAAAACTTCACCATACTCTTTACATTCAAAAAAGATATACCTAGTGTTGAATTCATCAGCAAGGCGGTTCCAATAGTCATGTTTGGAGTTAATCCGACAAACCATTTCAAATCGGTTATAGCCGGCCTCAGCTTTTAGGTTCTTATACCAGCCACTTAGGTCTTTTTTCGTATAGGTATTTGAGAATTTCAAATACAGTACTCTCAAACTTGGTCCACTTACCTCGTCCTCTTGGGTTATAGGTCAGATGATGATACAGTTCATCACCTCTTGATGGCTGAGCACGAAAGTTTTTTGGTTCAACAGACCATATTTCATCTATTATTGGATTTCTACGATACTGGAATTGAACTGTCCCGAGTTTTGCTTCTTGTTTTGGATTGACAGATTCTAAGAATTCTGATAGACCTAGGTAACCTTTACCAGCTTTCTTTGCTAAACAAAGTAAATCATTTTGATCCCAAAGTATAACCCCATGTTTCTCTTTTGCCATCAGAACCCACTCATCAGATATATTGGCACTAACAATCAATACAAGGTGAGATACATTGGCTCTTAGTCCAATGCTTTTGACATGCCTTATGGCATTCTCGACCGTTGATAGAGAAACTTTCCTTGAACGATAAAGCTTAAGCTCTACTGCAGCATGAATTTGCCTGTCTGAAGTAATAATAAGATCGACTTCATCTTTACTTTCAGTACTCGTTGATATTTCCAGCTGATATACAGAAAATAGCTTGAGTACAAGTGCTTTAAATTGTTCTTTTAGGGTAAGGGTTGTTATCATTTTAGTGATAGCCATATTGCCCTCCCGGTTTCTTACACTATATTTGTATACATGATTATATCATAGAAGCTTAGGTTTGACGATACTAGGCATATAAAGTAAAATGAAGTTAGTAAAATCAGGTCGGAGGTTCCACATGAGTATCATCTATGGTGCATTTTGTATTGCAATTGGTATTACTCTTGCTATACACTTCCTAGTAAGAGTAAAAAATGAAAAATTAGAGCCATCGACAACCCCATGGCTATTGATGGGTGCAGCATATTTTGGGACACTTTTGTCTATGGCTATTACAAATACAATTACGCCACTGAACGTGTATATGTTCCAAACACTGACAACTGTTGGGCTTTTGTGGTTTGCAAGAAAGCTTGAGTTTAGGTTCTTCTTTGTGTCAAGGCAATTGACCATAGGTCTTGGCTTATTCGTCTCGGGATGGACACTAATGTCTTATTTATCGAATCAGGATATGTTCTCAACACTACTTCCTGGTATCATTGTGTTTATTCTAACGACATTTGTGGTAGCGGTGTACTTCTATATTCGTTCTGATGAAGAGGTATTACTTAAGAATGTACTTGGTGGTTTATTCACCGTCTATGGTTTAGCAAAGATTCTATATATTATTGATACTAGGACCGATTCTGTTATGTTCTTTGTTGGGCTCTTTGTCCTTGATTTCTTAATCTATATGATTACATCATTCCTATTGTTTTTTAATAACCACTACAAAAAAGCCAACAAGCACAATCGTCACTTTGCCATTATGAAAGAAATCATAGGTGAAGCGGCCATAGGTTTTGTCAGTCTTGACCGTAGTGGCGACATTGTCTATGCAAACTCATTTGTTGAGAATGAGTTGATAGAAGCTGGAATTCATGACGGTTCAATCTATGATTTATACGATGTATTCCCGGTGATTGACAGATTTTATTATCAGATAGAATGGAAGCGCGTCCTTGTTGCGCTTGATATGCGGCATAGGTACTATAAATCAAAAGAAGTATTTGGTGATAAGAACTACAGCATTAGTTTTGACTTTCACTTAGTGGATATCTATAGTTCCAACAAACCTGAGATATTCTTAAGTATCCACCGCTTAGAACTTGGTGAGAGCGATGTACCTTATGAAGAACAAGCAGACTTTGTAGACCATATAACAGGACTACCTAGCAAAGGTGATATGGCATCTTACTTCGATGAACGGATTCATGAGGGAGAGACCGGGCGTTTTGCTATTATGTTAATGTCCATTGCCAATTATAGAGATATGGTCAAATATGTTGGTCCCGATTTGGCTGAGGAGTTTATGGCAATTCTCAACTCTTATATTGAAGAAGTAGATCAGATTAAACATATAGGTAAAATTAGTTCAGATACTTTTGAGTTGATTACCAAAGATATTGAAGATGGTCAGATTGAGGACATTGTCAACGATTTGATTATGAATTTACAGATACCATTCAAACATAAGGATTATGACATTGAGACAAAACCTCTTATTGGTATAGCCCTATACCCTCATAACGGTGTTACCCATGGAGAATTATTCAAAAGTGCCCAGATTGCTTTAGCAAAAGCGGACTACACTTCTGGCAACCAGATTCAGTATAGTGATATAGAGTTAATGAAGACCTTAGGCAATAAGAAGGACATTGAGCACAAGTTGATAAAGGCTCTGGAAAACGACGAATTCTATATGGTTTACCAACCCCAATATGATACAGCCAATGAGATATTCAGAGGATTTGAAGCATTACTTAGGTGGGGGAGTGAGGACGTAGATTTCATTTCTCCAAACCTTTTCATTCCAATTGCTGAGGATCTTGGCATTATGAATGAGATTGGTGAGTGGGTACTAGATCATGCCATTGCAAGAGGTATTAAGTGGCAACAAAAGTACAACCAGTCCTTTATTATGTCAGTGAACATATCAGGTATGCAGCTTGAGAAGCCAGGCTTTTCAAAGATTGTCGCTAGAATGCTTGAGAAATACCATTATAGGCCTGAGTTATTAGAGCTTGAGATAACGGAAACAAGGTTAATCAGGTCTTCAGAAGATGTGTATAAAGAACTGAGAGCCATTAAAGATTTGGGCGTCAAAATTGCCTTAGATGATTTTGGCACGGGCTATTCATCACTTGACTATTTGAGATGGTTGCCATTTGATGTTCTTAAGATTGATAAATCCTTTATTGATAACCTAAATGATGATTCTATAGAGAGAGAAATTGTACATAGTGTAATTAGTCTGGTTAATAAAATGAATCTGGAGACAGTGGCCGAAGGTGTTGAGAATTCTGAGCAACTTAAATCACTTCAAGCCTCAAGTTGTACCTATATTCAGGGGTATTTGTTCTCTAAACCACTATCGGATGAAGAAGTGGAAGGTGTCCTGTCAAAGTACAAAATACAGTAAAAAAGACCTACTTACCCACAGTTATGTCTACTTATCAACAGTTTTTTGTGGATAGTTCACACTTTCTTCACGAGGATTACATAACATAGACACGCTATGGCTCTAATTATTTGACAGTTTATAAAAAAAAGACGAGGATGTGTTTGAATGGATTTGCTAATTAGCATAGGGATTGTAATTGTCATACTAGTTATCGGGAATATCTATGTATATGTCGGCTATAGTAAGACCCAAGATCAGATGGCAGAAGAATTGAATATGAAGGAAAAAAAATATTGGCAAGTACCAGTCATGGCATTCTGATGACCAATCTTGACAACATTATTATTTATTTGAATGAAGATACCAAAAGGTTTCTAAAAATCATTGATCTGCCTTTAACTGAAGGAGATCCGATTGGTGTGCTTGTTACGAAGTTGAATCAATATATTGAAGAAGATGCCCTAGATGAGGCTTCTCTTATCTCAGATTCAGGCAACCATAGTATCGTCGTCAAGTTAAAAGGTCTAATGGCCAATATTACTTATTACGAGGTCAGTATTACCCCATATAGAGACTTTAATCAATTGAGTGGTCAAGTTCTTTTGGTTGAAGAGGTCACAGAAAGAGAAGTGAAGAAATTAATTGATGCAACAATCATTCGTATTTCAATGAATATGTACACCCTAAAATCGGTTGAGGATACATTGAAGTACTTCAGTACTGCCCTTGAAAACATCATTGATTTGGATTATGTATTTGCAACCATCTATGATGAAGAAAGAATCAGTTACTTTATTAATCATACAGATGCGACAAGGTCAAGGCGTATCATCAAATCTCATATTGACAACCCCTTGTCACAATATGTTCTCAAAATGGATGCACCTGTATACCTTGACGAAAAAGGTATTGAAGATTCAGGCCTTCTTGAATACTTAAGTGATTATGATCAGCTACCAAAAGCAATGATTGCTTGTCCAATTAACCGTGAAAGCAATTATAAACCAGGTGTGGTAGGTTTGCTATTTTGTGAGCCAGTAATTTATCCAGAGCTTGTAGTAGATAGTTTAGGTGTTGTCACTAAGTATCTTGGTCAGGTTACAGAGAAACTTAAGATTGAACAACAAATTCATGACCTTGCTTACTATGATCAATTGACAGGTCTTGCCAACCGCAATAGGTTTGTAATGTCTCTAGAAGAAGAGATTATTGATGTATCCCTTACAGGGTCCAAAATGGTCGCTATTTTATTCCTTGATTTCTCAGGACTCAAAAAAATCAACGATCAATATGGTCACTTTGTAGGCGATACACTGCTTAAAATATTAGCGGGCAAATTAAAAGATGTTGCAGAAGGTATGTTCTACATTGGTCGTCTGGGAGGCGATGAATTTGGCATATTCACCTCAGGATCTACTAGGGTTGAATTTGAAGGAATTGCAAGACTGATTCTTGATACCATTGATGAACCTTGTACCATTGAAGGCCAAAGTGTTCACGTGACTGGCAATATTGGTATTAGCATCTACCGAGAACACGGTATTCACCCTGAAGAGTTAATTCATAAAGCGGATGAAGCTTTATTTTTGGCTAAATCTAAAGGGGAAAGCCAATACTACATATGTGACTAGAGGATGATTTTGTATGAGAATTGAAGCCTTATCTATTAAGAATTTCAAATCAATTGAGTCCATGGTTGTTCGTGATATTGAGAACACACTTATTCTTGTCGGCCCTAACAATGTGGGTAAGACGTCTATTTTGGATGCTATCAAAATTGTGGCCTCTGAGTATGAACCGCATCCTTTTGATTTTCAGGGACACAACAACAATATAGAGATTTCTGTCACCCTTCATATGGATGAAGAGGATCTTGGACGGTTACATAGTCTTGGCAAGGTAAGCAATTACAGAGATAAAAAAAAGGTGGTTGCAGGATTTTCATTCCAAGTTACCGACCTATGACAACAACAAGTTGACCATCTATTGTAAGGTGACACCAGATGGTGTGAAGCGTTATTCAGATGGGGTTGCCAAACAAAATAAATATCTCCTTGATGTTCTGCCAAAGCTCTATATTATCGATGCTAAGAGGACATTGACCCGCCTTCACGATGAGCTCATACATACCAAACATAACGATGAAATTGATGAAATCAAACAAAATGTATGCCTTTTTGACAAATCTAGGCCCTGTCATGATTGCTTTCAATGTATAGGTGTGATTAGGAATAAGACGCCTGATGAGATGACATTACATGAATCGGTCAAACTGGTACAGTACAAACTTTACAGCAACAACCTAAAAGAATATACAGACATGGTTAATGCCTATTTTAAGCAAAACTATGGACAGGACCATATCATTCAATACAACTATGATTTTGATGTTGAAGCATTGCTGGCAATCAAAACAGTTGCAAAAAACACCACCAATAATCATACCATACCAATGAATTTGGCCACAAATTCTATTAAGAGTATCTACATTCTATCTTTGTTTCAGGCCTATATAGACCTTGATCAGCGTTTGATGAACATTATATTGGTTGAGCAACCAGAGCTTCATTTACATCCGACTCTTCAAAAAGTTACAGCTGAGATACTCTATAAGCTCTCCAAGAAAAATCAAGTAATGTTTACGACCCACTCGCCACATATGGTCCTTAATTATTCAGAAAAACAAATCAAGCAAATCGGCCTTAACAAACATCACAAAACAATCATTAAAGGACCTACAGATATTGACCGAATACTAGGTGAACTTGGCCAAACGGCCAATGACTTATTAAATGTTAATTTTGTCTTTATTGTTGAGGGCAAAGACGATAGGTCCAAGCTACCTTTACTTCTTGATAAATACTATTCTGAAATTCGTGATGAAGATGGTGGGCTTAACAGAATTGCCATCATACCAACAAATTCTTGTACCAATATTAAGACCTATGCCAACCTCAAGTTCATTAACAGAACTTATCTAAAAGATAATTTTATGATTATAAGGGATAGTGATGGCAAAGACCCAGAAGATTTAACCAATTACCTGTGCAACTATTATGACCAAAGAAGAATTTATGATGACGCCAAGATTCCTAGAATCCAAAGGAACAATGTTCTGGTCCTTAAATATTATTCTATAGAGAATTATTTTCTTGACCCACAAATCATGGTCAAACTTGGTGTTATCAAAGATGTTGATTCATTTTACAAAATCTTATATAGTAAGTATAGACAATATCTCTACCGTCTTAGAAGCACCAACCATATGATGAGAAAAACGGGTGTCTCCATTCGTTCAATCAAGGATATCAAGATAAACATAGAAACCATCAAAATCTATGTAAGAGGCCATAACCTTTTTGATATCTTTTATGGGCGCTATTCCAAGGCCAAACAGCTTGAACTGATCAAAGACTACATTGAATTGGCGCCAAGAGAAGCTTTTAAGGATATTCTAGATAGTATTGACAGATTTGTCTATTTTGAGAACAGGAGAAGGGATAAGAATGGCTAAATTATTTTTTAAATACGGAACAGTGTTCAGTGCCAAATCGCTGAACCTTATAGCAACAGCTCATAATTATGAGACCCAAGGCAAGAAAGTGCTTTTGATGATTCCAGCAATGGATACAAGGTCTGCAGGGAATATATCAACAAGAGCTGGCTTCAAAATGGAAGCGGAGTTGATTCATGATGATACCGACGCCGTCAAAATCTATGAAGATCACTTGGCCAAGAAAGAAAAAATTGATTGTGTTCTAGTGGATGAAGCTCAAATGCTCAGTCCAAAGCATATTGATCAATTAAGACATATCGTTGTTAAGTATAATACCCCAGTCATTTGCTATGGTTTACGTGTCAGTTACACACTTGAGTTATTTGATGCAAGCAAGAGATTGTTTGAGCTTGCGGACAAACTAGAAGAAATCAAAACAATTTGTTGGTACTGTGCCAGCAAGGCTACCCACAATCTTAAATTGGTTGGAGGCAAACCAGAATACAAAGGCAATCCAATAGATATTGGAGGCTTAGAGAAGTATGTGCCTGTATGTTACAACTGCTATGAGAATCCTCCACTAGAAGAAGTTCGTGAATAGAATGATATTGAATGATTAAAGTCCCTGAAAGTGGTTTATTTATATCACTTATAGGGACTTTTTATTTTTTAGAAAAATATTATGAATATGAGCTGTGAACTAAAGGTTAAATTACCATGAATTCTTCTTAATATAGGCCTGAGTTCGTAGTAATAAAACAATATGTATGGTAAAATATAAGTATAAACAGTTCTAGTATTCATAGGACTCAAATAGCTACCGAGGAGATGATCTTATGGTTAAGAATTATGTGATTGATACGAATGTCATGATTCATGATCCAAGCTTTATGTACAAGTTTTCAGACAACAACGTCATAATACCAGTGCTGTGTCTTGAAGAACTTGACAACTTGAAAAAGCGTGATGGATTAGTAGGATTCAATGCAAGAAATGTAGCGAAGGAACTACAATTACTGATGGAAAAAGGGGACATCAAAAAGGGTATTCCACTCGAAAATGGCGGCATGATTCGTGTTGAGCTTTTGCATCATGCAACCGATGTTTTACCAAAAGGTATTGATGTTAGTAAAAATGATTCTAGAATTATTGCTGTTGTTAAGAATTTACAAGAGTATGATAAAGAAACTAAGACGATTCTAGTAACTAAAGACGTCTATATGCATATCAAAGCCAGTTCTCTTGGTGTACTGGTACAAGACTTTCAGAATGACAAAATTGAAAAAAGACGATGTTTATACAGGCTATCTTGATGTTGAATGGACATCGGATAAGATTGACGCTATATACGGTGGTGGTTTGACACTTGATGAAGATTTAAGACGTGCCTATTATCCAAACCAGTTTTTACATATTAGAAGCACGGACCGAACAGGACATGAAGTACTTGCAAGATTTGATGGACAACGTGTGGTGCCACTCAAATATGCCAATGAAATGGCGTGGGGTTTGACACCTATCAACCGTGAGCAAAAAATGGCCTTTGAACTTTTAATGAATCCTGATATTCATTTTGCAACGATTACCGGTGGAGCAGGATCTGGTAAGACGATTCTGGCAACGGCAGCAGCTTTACAGAATGTTATTGAGACGGACCGTTATCGCAAAATTGTCTTTGTTAGACCAGTGGTTGCAGCAGGAGAGGACATTGGTTATCTTCCAGGAACAGAGATTGATAAGTTAAAACCTTGGATGGGTAGCTTCTATGATGCCATTGAGAATTTGACAGACATTAAGGACACTCATAAAGATGGCCACCAATATAACAGTCACAAACCAACTTTTACTGTTGAAGATTTTATTGAGCAGTACAGACAACGTGGTGTGATAGAAACCAAAACATTCACCTACATGAGAGGTAGAACATTCACCAATTCATTTATCATAGTCGATGAAGCACAGGAGATGACACCTCATCTTGCTAAGTTAATGTTAACAAGGGCTGGTCATAATTCCAAGTTTGTTTTCCTTGGAGATCCTAGTGACAACCAAATAGATAACCATTATGTGGATGCCAGGTCTAACGGTTTGATCTTTACTGTTGAGAAGATGAAATCCTTTAATATTACAGGCCATGTAAGCTTGAACAAAGTTGAACGTAGCCCATTGGCTCAGGTTGCAGAACGTAATATGTAGTCCTATGACGAGCATTACCCTACTTCCATAGAGTGTACGAACTATTTGTCATGACATGAATATCTGATATAATGGAATATGAAGCATAACATAAGGGCATTCATGTCCTTTGGATAAGGAGGCAGTTTATGGAAGTAATTGGTATTATCGGTGCAATGGAAGAAGAAGTATTGGCCCTTAAAGAGAAGATGGAATTAAAAGAAGTACGAGGCATAGCGGCTCTTGAGTTTTTTGTAGGAACCCTAGGTGGTGCTTCTGTTGTAGTTGTACAAGGTGGAATTGGTAAAGTCAATGCAGCAGTGTGTACTCAGATACTCATTGACTGTTTCCACATTGATGCAATCATAAATACAGGTGTTGCTGGTGCCATCAGCAATGAACTCGAAATTGGTGATGTTGTAATATCATCAGACACAATCCAACATGATGTGGATGCAACTGGTTTTGGTTATAGTCTTGGTGAGATTCCAAGAATGGGTCAGACAGCCTTTAAGGCTGATGAACATCTTATTAGCATAGCTGAGCGAGCAACAGATGTCTTAAGTTCAAAAACCAATGTTTTCACTAAAAGAATTGTGACGGGTGATCAGTTTGTGGCAGACAAAGCACGCAAAACATTTATTGAAGATACTTTTAGTGGTTTTTGTACTGAGATGGAAGGTGCAGCCATTGGCCAAGCATGCTCAATCAACAAGATACCTTTTGTCATTATACGTTCAATATCTGACAAAGCAGATGATTCTGCTGAGATGAATTTCCAAGAGTTTACCCAACTGGCGGCCAACAATTCATGTAAGATTATTCTCAAGATGTTAGATTTACTTCAAGGGTAATTATGATTAGCCGAAGAGAGAAAAGGTTCAGACGTAATGTTAAGGATAAGACGGAGCCATATACATCAAGAATACTTGCCCTTTTATCTTTGCCATTTATGCCAATTATTCTAAGGATAAAGAAAGTGAACAGGTTCAGGAAGGTCTTAAAAGGGTTGAGAATATTTTGGAAGTTCTTGATAAAAGTTTTAAATCTAGGGATTACTGGCTACGAGCTCTACAATAATTTTATTAAAGACTTTTTGGAAAAACGAAAAGAAATAACCTCGGCTTAGTCGGGGTTATTATTTTGCACATTACACGAACGTGTGTTTGCTATAGGAACAAATGTTTGGTATAATATAGTTAGGACGTGTTAGGAAGAAGGTGTCATGATGCTAGAGCAGAATATCATCAGCAAACTAGGAATATTGGCAGAATCAGCTAAATATGATGTGTCATGTGCATCTAGTGGTGTTGATAAGAAAAATAATGGTAAGCTTGGTAATTCAGTGGCTGGTGGCATATGCCATACTTGGTCATCGGATGGGAGATGTGTTTCCCTTCTTAAGACTTTACTTAGCAATGATTGTGTCTATGATTGTGCCTATTGTGTTAATCGTAGCAGCAATGATATTAGTCGTACAAGTTTCACAGCTGAAGAGATTGCCAGATTGACCATAGAATTCTATAGACGTAATTATATTGAAGGCCTCTTTCTGAGTTCTGCAGTTGAAATTAATCCAAATTACACTATGGAGAAGATTCTTAGAGTATTGACAATCTTAAGAGAACGTGAGAAGTTCTCTGGTTATATTCATGTGAAAGCAATTCCAGGAGCAGATCAGTTGCTGATTCATAAAGCAGGACTTTTGGCCGACCGAATGAGTGTTAATGTGGAGCTTCCAAGTGAAGCCAGCCTAAAGTTACTGGCTCCGCAGAAACAACCAAAGAAGTTGTTTTTGCCTATGGCGCAGATTAAACAAAGTATTCATAGATCAAAAGAAGAGAAACGTCGATTCAGAAATGCCCCTAGTTTCGTTCCAGCTGGTCAATCCACCCAAATGATTATAGGTGCAACCAATGATAGTGACCGAAGCATACTCATGACTTCAGAGAAGCTCTATAAGTCTTTTGAGATGAAACGTGTTTATTACTCAGCTTACATGCCTGTGAATGAAAGTAAGCTTCTACCTGCAGTTCAAACGGCACCACCACTGCTTAGAGAGCACCGACTGTATCAGGCTGATTTCTTACTACGATTCTATAAATTCACTGCCAGTGAGATTCTGACAGAGTCCGAAAGTAATTTTGATTTGGATTTTGATCCCAAGATGAACTGGGCATTTAGACATATTGGGGAGTTTCCCAAAGAAATAAACAAGGTAAGTTATGAAGAACTTCTGCGTATTCCAGGCATTGGGACAATATCAGCCAGTCGAATCGTTAGGCAGAGGCGATTGATTCAAGTGAAGTTTGAAGATTTGAAGAAAATGGGTGTTGTTGTAAAACGGGCTAAGTACTTTATTACCTGTGCTGGCAAGTTTTATGGCTATAAGGATTTTGATGTTTCCAGTATCAAAGAAGCCTTAAATCCAGCACCCCTTTACACACAGTTATCATTATTTTGAGGTGAGACCTATGCATTATTTACACGATGGCGAGTTCGATGGATTCTTAACATGTGTATACAAACACTATTATGAAGAAGAGGCAGATGGTATCTATGAGGCAAAACGCTATCAGCCGGTTCTTCTTGAAGAAGTTAAGTTTGTTGAAACCAACCATGAACAATCGGATACTGTCCACAAGGCTATGATAGACCAATTCTCTGAAGTGATGTATTTTAATGTTTATCATACGTTTTTTATCCAATGACTATGAGAAGGATACCCTCTTGCTTAATTATTTAAAGATTGCCTTTAAGAGAGGAAGAGATACTGACCGAATGAGATCTATTGACGAGATCTACCAAGTTCAAAAGATTGGACGACAGGTAGGGATGGAGAAACATCGATTTCTAGGTTTATTAAGGTTTACAGATGTGGGCGAATACTTATATGCCAAATTTGAACCTGACCATAATATTGTTACCTTGTTAGCAGATCATTTTTCGGATAGATTCAAAGAAGAGAAGTTTGTCATTCACGACGTGAAACGGTCTATTGCGGTCATAGGCTATGAAGGGCGGTGGATATTAACAGACTTTAATCATATAATCGATGATGAACTCCTTCGGGAGGAAGTCTTTTTTCGGGCACTATGGAAAGAATATTTTGACAGTATTGGCATTGAAGGTCGCAAAAACCCAAAACTCCAACAAGCTTTTGTGCCATTAAAATATCGTAAACATTTGGTGGAGTTTGAAAAAAACACACATATTAGTCTAGCAAAGGACATATAAAGGGCATAGTGGAGAGTTATTATTAGTTCATAAGATATACAGATAACTTAGGTTATCTACTCTCCCCCTCATCCTTTGCTTTATGTTATCCGCATATGAAAATATGCGGATTTTTGTGTGTTTGGGGACGATTTTCTGCATAAAAAAAGCGCCCATTATGGACGAATGAAAAGCACTCCCGTTCTCGATGTTTGCAAGCAAACACCTGCCACTTATATGCTAATGGTCATTTAATGACAATGTAGCATCGCCTATCGCTTCTAATGTGCTTACTTTGGGGCCTTTTTCTTAAAAAAGGGCAAAAAGTAAGCACGTAGCAATGGCTCGTGCTTGTAAAGGATGAGGGGGAGAGTATTTAATATGTAAGAGGTAACTAATTCTTACAATAACTATATTACAGGAGAACTATGTATAGGCTATGTAAATTATATGAATGTTTTGTAAACGTTGTTATTACATCATTCTTGGGTGATAAAGTCATAGATTGTCATTAAGAAGTACCATATGTATGTGATCTTCCCATATGTCATTTATCTTTAGATATTGCTTTGCAAGGCCTTCATTTTCAAAGCCTAGTTTCTGAGCTAGAGCCAAACTTGGGGTATTAGAAGGCATAATATTGGCTTCGATTCGGTGAAGTTTGTACTCTTCGAATAAAATACGTATGCCTTCATTAAGGGCTTCTTCCATATAACCTTGTCGTAAGAAATCTTTGTCCATCTTATAGCCTAAGAAACAAGATTGAAAAAAAATACCCCTTATGATATTGGTAAAGGCAAAATTACCTAAAGGCATGGTATAGCCTGTATCACTTTTTCTAAACAACCAAAGCCTTAGAGATTTTAGGTCAACCATATCTTCGTGTTCTACAGTTAATATACGTTGGTGGTTTTCGAGGGTGTAGAAGCCAGGTAATCTGCTTGGTTCGTAGGGTGCTAAAAAAAGCATCGTTTCTGGCATAATAGTCAAGAGCCTTATTGGCTTCTGAAGGCTGAAGGTTTCTAAGAATTAATCGTTTCGTTTCATAGTATTTTTCCATTAGGATCCTTATTGGGTGTCAACGTCGTATTTGGACTGGTGTCTGTATTGTGAGGGCGACATATGATTGTGTTGTCTAAAGATTGCAGAGAAGTACTCGGTGTTATTAAAGCCAATGGTATTGGCTACTTCAGCAGTGCTATATGTGGTTGTTCTCAAAAGCTCTTTGGCTTTGCTTAACCTTACAAACATACAGTAATCATAGAAGGATTTATCATATTTTTGATAAATCAACTTCTCCAAGTATGAAGGTGTGGTCCCAAGGTACTCAGCAGCTCTTTTTAGAGAAATTTTGTTGGCATAATAGGTACTTACATAGGCAAAGATTTGATCAATTAACTCGGTCTGTTTGGTAACCCTATGTTTTGACTGATATTTGCATATATCTGCTAATGTGCTTTCAAGATAATCATAAGCCATTTGGGCACTAATGATTTCATTGATTTCATTAAGGCGTATATAGTCTTTGAAAAAGTTCTCTATGGACACATTGTTCTCTGAGGCTGTGCGGTTGATATTTACAAGGACATCAATAACCAAGAGCGAAAAATAATGGGGTTGCAAAGTTGTGACGATAGAGAGTGCTTGAAAGAGCTGATGAAGAATCTTAAGGGCGGCCTTCTCATTGCCATTGACCACATGCTCAATCATTTGCTGTTCCGAATCACGTGGATAATAGTAAGCTAAGTCGGTATCTTTTGCAACATAGTTGATATGGATGACAGAGCCAAGCCCAAGGTAGAAATTGTGCTTAACAGCAGCCCTTGCTTGTCCGTAAGAGACGCTGATAAAGGATGGTCGACTATAAGTGTTACCAAGTCCAATAGTGGCTCTTAGGCTTAAGAGCTCTGACAATTGTTCTTGAATTAGATAACAGTGGTCAAACAAAGCCTCTTTTGACATTGTCTCAGTTATTAGCAAACATATTTCATCATAACGATTGATAAAACATAAGCCAATCTTATGGCTATCTAAATAGGTAGTCACCACATTTAGGGCTCTGAAGATAAGGAACTGTTTCTCATCTTCATCTAGTGCAAGTTGATATTTGCGGTATTCATCTATCTTCAATATGCCTACCGAATAGTCTTCGCCATGCTTAAGTCCAAAGTAATCAAATTGGTCAAGAATGACCAAATCTCCTTCTAAGTGACCATGTATAAGGTTAATGAGAAATCTATCCTTGAAGACTTCAATGTGGTCTTCATAGGTTTGACGAAGTTCGCTTTGAGCCTGTGTTCTGCTTTTGCCATCTTCTATGATATTGTTCATCTGGATAAGGCTCTTCACCACATCATTGCGTCGCACGGGCTTAAAGAGAAAGTCGATTCTACCATCACTGATAGTCTCCCGAGTATTATTGAAGCGGTTATAATCTGTAAAAAGTATCATGTGCATATGGGGATAAGCTTCGTTGTTATCCAGATATATTTGAAGACCGTTTTTCCTTGGAAGGGCATCGTCAGCAATAACCAAATCAATGGTAGCTTGAGCCAAAGCATTCTGTGCATCCTCTGCGTTGGTATATTCGCCTACGACTTCAAACTCAAGTCCAGACTCTTCAACATAACGTCTTATTTTTAAATGATTGGAACGTTGTCGATCAACGATGATAAGTCTATGCATAATGACACCTCCTTGTGTTTAGGCTAACTTTTCCACTTACTGTATTTATCGGCTTTTACGTTACATCCTCTTAATAGTTTTGCAACGAAAACATAAAAGGAATTAATACTATACCATAGGACTCTTATGC
>JDSF01000165.1_pt1 | contig 47201 bp, 47 predicted proteins | sample 199441 | NCBI WGS metagenome assembly JDSF01 (sample SAMN02592751, study PRJNA231836) | bioreactor metagenome | isolation source: continuous culture bioreactor denitrification-DNRA | place: Germany: Bremen
CCAACATATTGCAGGTCATTTATTTTTGGTTTTATATTGAATTTTTTTATATCATATTCATTAGTTATTGAATTTTGCATTAGTGAAATCGCATAATCCACACTGTTGACATCTATCCATTTGCTTAGATAAATCGGAAACCGCTCTTCTAGAAAATATACAGGGAATGTTCATTTCTTTTGACTCAGCTTTAATCTTCTCAGTCAGTCTATGCTCAATAAAATCTGTAAAAATAATGATCACATCTGTGTCTGTTGGAATCTTTAACTTTCTCATACCCTTTTTTCTGCCATCCCAATGTGTGTATTCATCAACCCCTCTTGTTTCAAGTAGGTTTGGAATGTTGCCTAGTCGATCTGCTCCTATTAGTAATGCATTCATATTCTGACCTCCCTTAAGTAAACTTCTAATATGTAAAGTAAATGATTATTCATTCTCCTTATTGATAATTATTATCATTTACAGTTTACACAACCATTTCCTACCTGTCAACTAGGATATTTGTTAAATTTTCTCCAAAATCAAAAAAATAGAACTCCTACCTGTAATACAGATAGGAGCTGCGTATAAGTTTCATACTAGCGTACGTATTTAGTTAATAAATGTTTGAGTTGTTGTACATCAATCGGTTTAGATAGATAATCGTCGAACCCATAGCTTGTTAGATACTCTTTTTCAGTTGAAATGACTTTTGCTGTACATGCAATGATAGGAACCCTGCTTAAACTTCGCTTTTCAATTTCATCAAAAGCTTCAAAACCATTCATTTCAGGCATAAGAATATCCATTAGCACAATATCTGGTTCAATATCAAAATACATGTCCACTGCTTCTCGGCCGTTTTTTGCAAAAGAAACATCATACTTATCTTTAAGCATAAGTTTCATCGTGACACGACCAATCACTTCATCCTCAGCTACAAGGACTCGAAGTTTCTCATTCGCAGTTCTCGTCCGTTTTACAGATTGTTTCTCTTCCATAACAATTTCCTGCATGCGCTCGAATGTCAATGAAATATTAACTTCTGTCCCACTGTACAGCTCACTAATGAGTTCCAGCTTTCCACCCATAAGATCAACAATTTGTTTTGAAATAGCAAGACCAATCCCGCTTGACTCAAACCCAGAGCCCTCTTCTACAAGACCCTTAAGAATTGTATCGCGCTGGCTTTCACGAATACCTATTCCAGTATCCTTAACAGATATCATCAGTTCCACCGTTTTAGATGATTCATTGACCATATCCATACTGAATTCCACTCTGCCGCTATCGGTAAACTTAATTGCATTCACAAGGATATTAAGCAGTGACTGTCTCACGCGCTTCACATCACCAAGCAATTTATCTGGTATTGATGGGTCAAATCTTGTTGTGAACCTTAGACCCTTCTCAAATGCTTGTTTTGAATACACTTTAACCAATTCGTCAAATACCCATCTTATATCAAATGGATCATTGCTTAAAACCATATGACCCTGTTCCAAAGCTGAGTTTTCAACAACATTTGTAAGGACGGTCATCATTTTTCTTGATGAAGCTGAAATAACATCCAAATACTCCTGTTGAACTGGACTCAAGTCTGTGTTTTCAAGAAGTTGTACCATTCCCATAAGACCATTCATTGGCGTTCTAAGTTCATGAGATAGACTGCCTATAAACTTTGTCTTTACTTCACTCGACTTATCTGACATTCTCTTTGCATCTTCAAGAGCTTGAGTGTATTCCCCTAGCTTTTTCTCAAAGTAAACTCGATCAGAAACATTCTTACTGATCTCAATCATTCCATTCACATTACCTGATGGGTCCATTAGAGGAATACCAATGTTTTCCCAGTGAATCGTTTCATCGGAGTCACTTGACATTGGTAGTGCCATTGTCCCTGTTACAATTTGACCTGTTTTTAAAGCCTCTGTACAAGGACAATCCTCACAAGGTTCGTCTAATCCAAGATAAGCTTCATAACATTTACGACCAATAACTTGAGGACTCTTGTCTAGAGCCGCCTTGTTTGCCCATACGACCGTCATATCTGTGCTTACCTTTAAGATCATGTCTGGAAGACTATTGAGAATTGATAATAGAGTTGCATCGGAATCTGATTGCTCATCATTTTTTACTCTGTATTGTGTCGAGCTCCCGTTGAGCCATTGCAAGCTCGGATAGAAGCTCCTCTCTAGTGAAAGTTAAATAGTCCAAAAAAGCACCCCCCAATAAAAACGTCGGAATTTTCTCATCATTCCATACTCCATTAATTATAGCAGATGTCTGCAATCTCTCCAAGTACACCACACACAAGAATATTACCTCCGGTTATTATATCTTACCAAAATTAAAGAAGCCCTTACGGGCTTCTCTAAAAGTCTTTATAATTATATTCTATTTGGCAATGAACTACTCATTAGAATCAGCTGAATCAACCACTTCTGCAGTAATACTTTCAAGTCCTAATTCGTCATCATCTGATGGTACTGGATCTTTAGATCCAGCTTGAGTCAAGCTCGCGATAACTGTGTCCGCATCAGAAAATACTGTAAAGCGGTCATCTGCAAAAATCCCTAGCTCAGCCATTGTAATCGCTGGTTGATCTTTCAGTATAGAAACATCAACATCATATGATTCGATCAGATCCTTAGGCAGAACTTCAATATCAATCGTGTGAAGCTGCTCAACAACGATCATTACCGAATCTTCAACCTGATCTTTGTTCACGAAGTGAATCGGAATGGAAACTTTAACAGTCTCACCCATCGTCAATTCTTGAAGGTCTAAATGAAGAAGTTGATTTTTTTTGAACAGATTCTTCTGAACGTCCTTAATCATAGTGAAGACACTGTTACCATCAATGTCCACATCTACCGTCGCACCAATGCCATGATGAGCCAATAAGTGCTCAACTTCACGTAAGTTCAGTTCAATACTTTTTGCTTCAGAATGCTGACCATATACGATTGCCGGCACCTTACCTGCTTCTCTAAGCTTCTTTGAATCACTTGATCCGCTTCTTGCACGCAGTTTTGCTTTAATTGCTTCTGTCATTTTTAGTTCCCCCTTCGTATTATGGATGCAACGCTTTGACGTTGTCTTTAGCCTAAGGAATTTTTACCCAGTGTGCGGGGGAAACTAACAAAAAAACTGCTGCATAGAAAATATTCTATTGCAGCAGTTGATTTTACTTACTTCTAAAGTTCATTTCTACCTTCAAGTGCCTTTGTGAGTGTCACTTCATCAGCAAACTCTAGATCACCACCAACTGGGATACCATGGGCAAGTCTTGTGACTTTAATGCCTGTTGGTTTAACAAGTCGTGAAATATACATTGATGTTGCTTCACCTTCAATAGTCGGATTCGTCGCAAGTATAATTTCTTCTACTTCCGATCCTTGAAGTCTCACAATCAATTCTCTTAACCTGATATCCTCTGGTCCAATGCCGTCCATTGGGGAAATAGCTCCATGAAGAACATGGTAAAGTCCATGGTATTCCTTGGTACGCTCCATTGCTATGACGTCTTTTGGCGCCTCTACAATACAGATTGTCTGTTGATCTCTACGTGGATCAGAACAGATTGGACACGGATCTGCCTCAGTCAAATTGAAACAAGACGAACAAAACTTAATTTTGTTTCGAGCTTCAATAATTGCTTCTGATAAGCTTACAGCTAAATCCTCTCGTCCAGTTACAATATGCATTGCAAGTCTTTGAGCTGTTTTTTTCTGCCAACCCCTGGCAGATGTGCAAGCTCTTCAATAAGTCTTGCAATAGGTGGTGCATAATAAGACATATGTTCACCTACTAGAACAGTCCAGGAATGTTCATGCCACCAGTCAGCTTGCCCATTTCTTTAGACATAGTTTCGTCAGCTGTACGCATTGCTTCATTTACAGCAGCCATAATAAGGTCTTGAAGCATTTCAACGTCATCTGGATCTACAACGTCTTCATCAATCTCAATACCAAGCATTTCTTTTTTACCATTTACTTTTACAGTAATTGCACCGCCACCAGCGCTTGCAGTAAACTCTTTATTTTCAATATCCTCTTGAGCTTTTTGCATTTGCGTTTGCATTTTCTGTACTTGCTTCATCATATTGCCCATATTACCAGGCATTTGTGGTTTCCTTTTAGCCATAATAATCATCCTCCTGATTCATTTCAAAACTATTATATCACAACTGATTGTTATTCAACGATCGTCAATTTGTCTTCATGATCCTTGAAATATTCTTTAACGGTTTCCTCTTCAGTTCTATCGTCCTCAGGTTCATTTGACTTAACTGTAAGGTTATAATCAAAATCACATTTAACTCGGATATTCTGATGGAAAACACGTTCAATAGCCGACTCTACAATTTTCCTATTTTCCTCACGTTCAACCATATCCATATGGAAGGCATATCCGTCTTTAAAGGCAACCATAAGTGTACCACCATCCATAAATACTGGTGAGCCTTCTATAAGAAATGCATGAACTTGAATCTTCGTTTTCCTGACAAACTCAAGGATCTGACCCCACTGAGATTGAATCTGATCAAATGTAACTGTAACAGGTCCAGACGTTACACTTGCAGCCGGGGCTTCCACTTCGTGACTTTGTTCAGTAACTACCTGTTTTCTAGGTTCAGGAACATTACTTTTTTCACTTTCAGAATTAACTTTTAAAGATGCCTTTGAGTTGTTATCCCTAGGTTTCTTTGCAGGAGCAACTGGTTCTGAATGCGCTACATTTACATTTGTTGATTGATTTGAAGTAGAAGTGGTAGTCACTGTCGCACCCGTAGCCACTGCGTTTTCAAGCTTCTCAAGCCTTGCGAGCAACCCTTCAACAGATTGATCTGTTTCTGGTTGCATCAATTTAACGAGTGTCATCTCGAGATGAATTCTAGGCTGTGTTGCCCATCTAGACTGCGCTTCCAGTTTTGTTAGTATATCGATAGACCGTAATATCTCATTCATACTAAGTTTTTTCAGCCTGCTGTTTGGTCTGTTCGATACTTTCCTCTGTTGAATCCATAATAAAGGCTAGGTCTGCTCCACTTTTTGAAAGCATTAGATTTCTATAGTGTCCTGTCAAACTCTTTATAAAATGCGCAAGATTCTTTCCATCATTAACCATGTCGTTAACCATACTCATTACAGATGATGCTTGACTAGTCACTACTCCGTCAACTATGTTAAACAGCCAATGTTCTGTTGTTAATCCAAGCGTTGAAACAACATCATCATAAGATAACTTTCCATCTGTAAACGACAAACACTGATCAAGAATACTCAAGGCATCACGTACAGCACCATCGGCATTTCTAACTATCAAATTAAGGGCCTTGTGGTCTGCATCGACTTCAAGGGAAGTACAAATATTTCCGATATGATCAATAAGCGCTTCAGCGGGAATCCTTTTAAAGTCATATCTTTGACACCTTGATAAAATAGTAGCTGGAATTTTTTTTGAGGTTCTGTTGTTGCAAGTATAAACACCACATAACCGGGTGGCTCTTCTAACGTTTTAAGTAGTGCATTAAATGCACCTTGGGACAACATATGAACCTCATCTATTATATAGACTTTAAACTTAGCTTTCGAAGGAGGATACTTAACGTTTTTCGCGTAGCTCTCTCACATCGTCAACACCATTGTTAGAGGCTGCATCAATCTCAACAATATCCATCAGACTTTCATCCAGCATACCTTTACAAATTTCACATTCGTTACATGGATTTTGATCTATAGGATTCAAGCAGTTTATTGCTCTCGCCAGGATCTTAGCTGTTGATGTCTTACCCGTTCCCCTAGTCCCACTGAATAGATAGGCATGAGCGATATTGTCTGAATGAATTTGATTTCTTAGTGTATCTGTAATGTGTCTTTGACCAATTACTTCTTCAAAAAACTCTTGGTCTCCAACGTCTATAGAGTGCAGTGTAACTCAACTCATCACCTGTACCTTTCCAGTTATGATTCTCTCAAGTACTGTTTTGTTCGTCTCATAAATTCGACTTATCGAATCCACCACTTGAGGAGCAAATTGTGTTTCTCTATTTTTAATGATTTCTTCAATAGCTTCGTCGAGCGGTCTACCTCTTGAGTATGATCTATTGCTCGTCATTGCATCTAAAGCGTCTGAAACACCTATAATTGCTGAAGATATTGGAAGTTCATCAACAATTTCCTGCTGTGGATATCCTGTAAGGTCATATCTCTTATGATGTAGTGTTACACCGTCCATGATTGTTTTTGAAAATCCAATCGGTTGGAGAATGCGTCGACCAATTTCAGGATGCTCTTTGATTTTATCAGATTCGAATGGTGATAAGCGACCTTTTTTTTAGTTAAAATAAAGTCATCAATGCCAATTTTTCCGATATCGTGGAGAAGACCAGCAAATTGAATGTCCTCAATTTCCTGTGACGTCATGTTCATTTCTGTGGCAATAAGTGTCGCAAACTCCGAAACACGTGTTGAATGACCTTCGGTATATGAATCCTTAGCTTCTATCGCAGTTACCAAAACCCTGATCGTTGCCATAAATTCCTCACGTTGTTGTTCATACAACTGTGCCTTTTTTATAGCTAGTGTAGATTGAATGCCTATCGTTGAAAGTATCATAAGCTCATTTTGAGGAAGTTGTTCATTAAATAGTACCGAAATTACACCCGTACCCTCTCGACTATCTGCCAGTGGGAGTATTACTAAAGACTGGGCTTTTCCTGAAACTTTCACAACATCATCATAATTTTGCAGATGAAAATCCTCAAGCTCCTCTATATAAACCATCTTATTTTCAGATAAAACATTAAAACGAACGTCTTTTTTATCATGTATACCATCGTCTGTTAAGGCGTGACTACTTGGCCCCGTAACATTTACAAGCTCTAAAACGTCATCATCATTTAAAATTCTAATACTACACAGGACAACATCGTACAATTCATAGATTTTCTTTACAATTAGATCAAATAAAGCCTCCATACTATTTTCAGTTGCAAGTGTTCTGGTAATATCTCGAATGTCCTCAAGCGCTTGACTTCTTCGAGTCAGCTTCTGGCTCAACAACCAGTTCTCAGAGAGTGGCCTACTAATACCTTGTACACCTGAAAATTCTCCATTTTTAAACAACCTGACTGTCTTTGTCATAAGAATTTCTGATTCCTCATCCTTGCTTTTATTAAACCACATTTGAATAGAATCAACGTTTTTCTCACAAATCATTTTGGTCAAATCAAGCTGCATTTCTTGATCAAGTCCATCAGATAGTAGAGTGGTAAAATTTTGTCCAATGAGATCAACTGGTTTTTTTTCCTAACTTTGACTCAAAGGCCTCATTCACAAAGACTATTTCACAATTCTCGTCAATAACCCATACAAGGTCGTGAATGTTTTCTATTAAAGTCCTAAACTTTTCTTTTGAATATTCAATCCGACGATTCGTACTTTTCAAATCATCATAGTTAGATTCAAGTGACTGATTAACTTGCAGAAGTTCGTCCTGTTTTTTAATGACTTCCATTGACTGATTCAGCAAATTATTATAATCACTTTCCATCTTCTCGGCTACTTGATTAAAGCCATCTACTATATCCCTAAAAATACCTGAGTGCCATAACGATATTCTTGTAGATAGATTTCCGTCTATTAGTTTGTCTGACCGTTTATCTATAACACGTACAGGACTATACATATGTGATGCATATGCAGTGGCAAGCATAACCGACAATCCTACCAATATCATTACAATTATAAAGTACTTCATTAGAATGGCAGACAATAATCTGTCATCATCTTGAATAGTTGATGACAACTCAAGCGTAATCTTGCCATTAATAATATCTAGAATCATATACGATTTTTGTGTGTTCATCGTATCAATAAGCAGTTCATTTTTCCTTACATTTACTAAATCGCTGATACTTAATCGACCTGTTATTACACCACTACTGTTAATCTCTTTATTACTAATTCTAAGTTTCCACTCATCAATCGTCACATCAGTTCTATTAGAAATAATGTCTTCCAGTATAGATTGCGATATATTTACACCAGCAATTATGATCGAACCCTTTTCCGTTAACCGATTTACACACATTGAAAAAAAACTAGATCTTTATCCAGTTCTTTAATGCCTACCGACATATTAGCATTTTTTGTTACAGACATATTTTTTACTAGTTGTAAATTAGGTTTACCGCTCACATAGTTTGTAATTCCGTCCGTTGACACAACAAAATACATATCCATATCTTTTACTTTCAACCCGCTAAGGGATGCAACATAGTCATCCATACTGTTCTGTGCATTCTCATTAAAGTAAGCTGCGGAGTTAACAACACTATGCAAATCACTTTCAACCGACAATAAAAAGGCTTCAAGTGACTCCGCTCTCGAAAGGTACATACTTTCAATGTCCATTTGCTTCTGATGGGCACGTTCATTTAGTATTGCTTCATAACTATTCCACCCGATAATAAGTAGAGGAACTATTGAGAAAACTGTTAGGAATATTTTAAGTCGATTCTTGAATGATAAAAAGCTTTTCATATAGAGGCCTCCTTATCTATAAGGACTGTATTAAAGTGGCCTTCTATTAGTTCTGGCTCATTCTGTGCAATTTCGATTATAACCCTACTCACTTCAGGACAATAGGCCGTACCAGACCCTTCTTCTATACGTCCCATAGCGTCACTCAAAGATAGTGATCCATTTCCATCTCTGCCAACTAACATGGCATCTAAATCATCTACAGCACCAATAATTCTTGCAATAAGAGGGAGACTTATTATCTTCTCATTCCGTGGTTCACCAGAAAGATCAAACTTCTTGTGATGATAGTATATACCTTCTGTAATCCCGTCTGACATCCCAATGGGTTCGAGGATCTTCCTAGCGTACTGTGGGTGGTAATCAAGTATTTTTACTTCCTCTTCAGACAAATCCTTTTCTTTTGAAAGAAGTGCATCTGAGATATTCATCTTTCCAATATCATGAAGAAGGCCTGCAATATAAATATCATCTATATCCTTTTTCCTAAGATACATACGTTTACCAACTTCTACTGCAATATCAGATACTCGTTTCGTATGGCCTTCCATTTTAGGTACTTTGGCATCATTCGCCGCAACAAGGGCTTCAATCGTCTTGAAATAATGATTTTTTAGTTTCTCAAATATTTGCATTCTCTCAATCGCAATTGCTGCTTGGTCAGCGAGTGTCTCAAGAATCTTAATTTTCTCTTTTCTGACTTCAAACTCAGTCCCAATGGACATAATTCCATAAACCTTGTCATTCGTTGCAAGTGGAATGTATACTACACTGTTAAGGAAACTCATTGATTCGCGTAAATTTTTGTCTTCCATAACAAAATCTTGTGCACCGGACACTATCATAGACTTATTCTGTTTAAATGACAGTCCCATATGAGAAGTCTCTAAAGTCGGTGAGTTATCATAAATAATCTGTTCTTTAGAACCTGCAGATGCTACCAGTTTAAACTGTGAATTATCGAGAAGTCTAATCGTACACATGGAAACACTCATAATCTGACCGACTTTATTTGCTATATCGTTTAAGACTATATCAAGTTCTGTATTCGAAATGAGTGACTTTGTAATGTCATTTACTAGAGTTAACTCTCTATTACGATCGTAATAGTCAAAATACTTAGATCTCGAATCTGAAACATCTCTAAAGACACCTTGAACCGCAATAAGTTTGCCAGATTCATATATACGCGAAATGCTGCCTTCCATACTATGTTCATTACCTAAAGCATCCAGGAAATCAATTTCAATATTATTATAATCACGTCCAAAGAGAACTCCAAGTTTGTCATCCACACTTGAAATCCCTTTTATAAAGTTAGAGATCTCAAGTTTTTCTGACATCTCAACCTTTTGACCAATAAGCGTTTCGAATGGTTTATTACCATAAATCATATGCCCATTGGCATCACAGATCCATATAGTATCTGGTATATTATTAACCAGATCAAAATACTTCCCTTCCTGATATTCAAGTTCTTTCTTCATTGTTCTTAGGTCACTATAAGACGTTTCCAACTGTGTGTTAACTGTTTCAATTTCTTTATTATGCTCATGAATATAATTATTCATCTGGATAATTTCCTGTTTTCTATCATCAGATGTGATTTGTAGCTTTATAAATTTACTTTGAATGCGCATAAGGTCGGATGGCAAACTTTGTGGACTCAAAAGCCCCTCATTTAAACTTTCAGAGGATATATAGGCACCCAGTCCATTTAAGGGCCGATACAATATACTTGATGATAACCGAATAAGAATGAATAATGATCCTAAAATTAATAAGGCATTTATGGCATATTCCTGATTAAAATGTGAATACGATTCATAATAAGTATCCATGTTTAGAAATAAGTAGACCGAAGAATCCATATTGTCTAACGCATATTTCACACCACTATACTTCTTATTTTTTTTAATTTTTTAACTCCAGCAGATTAGGTGGTTCCTTAAACATTTCAGTAAATGATGCACCGTTCAGAGCATCAGATACATATGGAAACGATCCATCCTCATTTTGAAAGATTACATTAAACCGACTTCCATTAACTGCGTTTTCAAGATCACTTACAACATCATCAAGAAGAACATCCATAGCTATGACACCTTGAGTTTCGTTCTTCTCATCTCTTATAACTTTTGAAAAAGTAATAACAAACTCATGTGTTAAAACATCCTCATAAGGTTCTGATATATACAAATCATGTTTTATAGCACCAACATACCAAGAGCGTGTACGACCATCTATGGAGGGACTCACTTCACCTGAAACATATTGATCGCCATCCTCTGAGGTTAGGTATAAGTATGTGATGTCTCTACTCGCTTTAGCCAGTTCAGTTAAAAACTCAGGTATTCTATCGTCAAATCCATTGCCTTTTATATAAGACTCCATAGCTGATCCGTACTGATCAACAGAAGACGACTTATCGCTTAACCAGCCTTGAATATCCGACATTTTATTTTGAAGTTGTTCCGTTGCAACTTGGGAGACGTGGTATTTAATAAAAGCTTTTTGATCAAGTTGCATTATACCAAACAGAATAATAGCTGGAATTGCCACGCATATTATAATGCTTGTCACTATATGATTTGTGTAATTCCTTCTAAACATTATCTGCTCCTAATAAACTGCATCTATAATAGCTTCAATAATAATGTAAACGACTGTCCAATTACAATTATATATAATTTTTTTTAGTATAAACAAATAGACACAAAAAGGACTTTGACAAAAGTCAAAGCCCATTCTTTAAAATTAATGTCGCACACCCAGCTTCGAAAACTGATCACGGCCGTTACCCGAGCAGTTAGCTCAAATCAGGCAACCCCACGGCACATAGAAATGATTGCTTAATGCTGCTTCCTTCCGGACCTGACATGATTCACAAGTTTCTATTGCGCGGGACCCAATCATCAACACCACTTACTTGAGGCAGACACCACGATCAAGAGCCCTTAGCTGAGCTTCAACCCTGCTACAGCGGATTGCAGGTTACAAGGCACCGCTACTTCCCCGTTTAGTGCGACAAACTTTATAGATAATTTTATGGCGGAGAGAGCGGGACTCGAACCCGCGGGCCCTTTCGGGCTTACACGCTTTCCAGGCGTGCCCCTTAGCCAACTCGGACATCTCTCCAGAGTCCTATTTCGATCTCAATTTCTTGAAAAAATCTTTCATGATTTGAGAGCATGGCTCTTTTAATACTCCATATTCCACATTCACAAGATGATTCAATCTTTCATCTGTTGGAATATTGTAAAGTGAACCAACTGCTCCACCTTTTGGATCCATTGCTCCAATATATAAATTTACTATACGTGACTGATAAATTGCACCTGCACACATTGGGCAAGGTTCAATCGTCACATACATGTCACAATCAACCAATCTCCAACCACCAAGTTTATCTGCAGCATCGCGAATTGCAATCATTTCTGCATGGGCGGTAGGGTCTTTACTAGTCTCTCTTAAATTATGGCCTCTACCAACAATGATACCATTCTGAACTACAACTGCACCTATTGGCACTTCACCTAATCTAAAAGCCTTCTGTGCTTCTTCAAGCGCTATAGCCATATAACGTTCAACCATTGATGTGACTCCAATCTTTTATCGAACAATTGTCATTATACCGCAAATCAACAATGGGGGTCAAGAAGATTATGCATTCAATGATAAAATCCCAGCATGTGCTGGGATAAAATGGCGCACCCAAGACGATTCGAACGTCCGACCTACCGCTTAGGAGGCGGTTGCTCTATCCAGCTGAGCTATGGGTGCATGATAGTAATATGTTAATAGAACTGGCATCGTTTGTCAATCGCTGTAAAAACATGTAGTAGCAATACTTTTCCCGGGAAATAAAATAAAAACCGGTTAACAATTTCATATGATAACCGGCAGCTTCTACTTTTTGTTTACCTCTTCCTCAATTAGGTACTCAGCGAAATAAATATCTGTCCTTCTGTTCAGCCTAAGTTCCTCAGCAGAGTCTGACTTATTGAGTGGTTTGGCGCTACCGTTACTTTGAACTACGATCATATTTTCTGGAACGCCCATATTCATAAGGTATTGAGCAACCTTATTTGCCCTAATTTGAGAAAGCTCTTCCCCGAACTTCGAATCATTAAATTTCGGATAACCATTGATGTTACCCTCAATTTTTATCATTTCATCCGGATAATCCTTAGCAACAGCAATAAAAATATTGAGAATTAATTTAAACTCGTCCTGCAAGTCATACTTATCAGGTTCAAAGTAAATTGCAGTTTTAGCATTGTACAATCTTTCAGCTGACTCATCGTCAACTGTTTTGGTTATACTTTCGTCCTCAATCTCTCCGCTATCAGGATACTTACAATTATCTACTTTTTCTGACGTATCAAGCACAGAAGTATTAACGACTTCCGATTCCTCTATATTATCATTAGATCCCATATCCATCTGATCATTACTAGATTGACTTTCTTCCACCGGTGCTTGGGTTCCTGTATCGGCTACTGGAGTATTTTGATCAGGTCGTAGGGATTGAATGAGCATGAATAACAGAATCAGAATTATAATACCAGCTACGCTGAACACCACTTTGCCCTTTGGTGTCACTCGGTATTTCATCTTCATTGTCCCACATCCCTAATATTAACTACTTTTTGGGTTTAATAAAATCTACAATGCCTATAATTTTTTGAATCTCATATTCTATGATAGATGTTTGGTCTTCTTGGAACTGTTGTCTTGCTTCAGAAACTTTTTTGAGCTCCTTGATTCTGTTTTCAAGTTCACTAATTGAAGCGTTATTTTTCATAATGACATCTTCAGTAGTCTGAACCGTCTGCTCGAGAATATTATTAAGTGCGTCAATTCTCTTATATGCATCATTAAGAAGATTTTCCAAGTTTATTGTTGAAACATCCATGATATTCATAACCGATGCACGTTTTACGTCAATTGGAAGATTCTCGGGAAGTGTCTTTTGGAAAACATCAACCATAAAGATTGTTCTCTTTCTATCAGCTTCCATTCTACTATTTCGATAGATATCGTCAATTGACATCATCTTATTCTTTTCATACGAGCCTATTAAAACATCCAGTTTGTCCTCAATTTGCTTTGTATCGCCACCTTTTAACAAATCTGATTTTTGAACCAGGGCTTCTAAAGGATCCTCTTTTTCTTTTAATGGTTCTTTTTTAGCAGCCAACAAATCCACACCAAACGGAAGTGATTCCTCTGGTTTCTTTTCCTCTACAACATTTTTTACTGGTTCGATTTCTTTTTTTTTCATCAGCTCCAGTTAATACTTCTGGTGACTCAGATGATTCAACTGCCTCCATAGTTTCAGGCGTTTCTGGTGTTTCACCCTCAACAGGCTCTATTAGCCCAAGTTTTTCAAAAATAGTTTTCTTTGCTACCACGGTTATTCCCTCCTAATCAAACGAATATCTGACAGCCAATGGATATTAACTTTCAACCTCTGAAATCTTGTCTTCTATCCTTTTGATCTGTTCTTTGTTATATGCCACTAAATCTTTAAAGTTCTTAATCAATTGATACTTAGAATCAATTTGTGTTTTCTTTAAATTTGCTTGGGTTTTCAAAGTTGATATGAGAAGGTGTAAATCTTCCATATGTTCTCTTTGAACGTCAATCATTCTTTCATTCATCATTTTGATATGGGCTTCATTCTCATCAACTTCCTTTTTTTAAGGAAACAATCTGTTCATCCTTTAATGCGGTGTCTGCAATAACCTGATTAGCAACCAAAGAATCTTTTATTATTGTTACGCCCATTTCATCGATGAATGTTATATTACGTTTTTTTATGTATATGGGGTTTAAGCTCTTTCTTAAACAAACTGATCTTTTTATATATTGTGACCTTGCTTACGCCGAGCATGTTAGCTACTTCTATGACTCGATACAATGGCATCACTCCTGTTAACTGGTTTACAACCATTTAAATTACTTCCTTCTAAAACCAAACATGCTTGATGATTCATCCTCACTATTCTCCTGGAATGATCTTCTTAATAGCACTGTTTCTAGTTTTTCTTCTAACTGAATTAGATAGTCTACATCTTCCCGCATCAAGATCTGATAATTTGAAATTGCATCATCTAACCTTTTCAACTCTGAATCATGCTGAATAAGTTCTCGTCTTAACTGACTAATTTCGTCTCTAAGTTTTGTTTTCTCAGCATCAATAATTATGAAATCATCCTCAGTTAACCAATCTTCATCCACTTCATCAGAAGGTTCTGATTCAGTATTTGGCTCTGCAGGAATTTGAACTTCATCACTTTCCTTTTCCTCAGGCTCATTTAGAACAGGGGATTTAATCTGCTCGGGACTTTTCCCTTCAATAAGCGCACGTATAATTTCTATTCCTTGTTCATCAATATAGCTGATTGAATGAATCTTTTGTGTATGATCCTTCATCAGCTCTGCATTTGAAAGCAGCTTCTCGAAAATCACATATGTTTCCACATTTAGCTTTCCAGCCACTTCGCTGATTTTGAACAACACTATCACCTCTTTACCATTACAGTAAATTAACTGTTAATCTCTATAAACTAGTTCTACAACGGGATTTCTTTCCCTCTTTATATTTTCCCACATTTTGATGAAATTAAAAGTGTTAATTGATTAATTACTTCAGAATTTTTTTTTATCCAGTTAGAGTACCCTAAGAGGACAAAAAAAATGTCCAATTTTGGGACAGTTCATCACTGTTTCAAAATTGGACATCATTCAATTTACCTATGTTCTATTCTCGTACACTATCAATGGAAATTTGATGTTGATCAAGCTTTCTGTAGAGAGTACTTCTACTAATGCCCAAGGTGGCAGCAGTACGTACCATGTTGTAATTCAGCGCGTTAAGCGTACTCACAATTGCTTCTCTCTCTATTTCAGAAAGACTTCTCATTGTTAACTTTTCCTCTTCTACCACACTATACAATGATACAATCTCATCTATACATCTTGGCGTTATTGTCCCATTTAGGGACATTTTTTCCGAAACCTCTTGTGATATATGATCCAAGTCTCTTAAATTACCTTGTAGATCTAATTCTCTGACAACATCGTATAAATCCGTTTTTTCTATTTCTTCTAACATATCATTGGAATTAAGTTCAGTCATTATCATGTGTCCCAAAATCGTACACACATCTTCTTTCCTTCTTGTTAATCCTGGTAAACTAATCTCAGCTAGTCTCAACCTTGACTGTAAAGCATTTGTTAACCTAGTTCCAACCTTTGTTTCATCCACACTCCGAGTCAACGATAATATAAACGACACACCACTGTTATACCAATCGTTTTCGTGGTTACTGTTAACTAGTTTACTATCCAAAACTCTTAGTAATTTCCGTTGAAACTTGCTTGGCAATACATCAAAGTTCTCAAAGTAAACTGTCTCAATATTATACAGTCCTAGTTTTTTCCCTTAGAGCATCTGAATCTTCCAACCATTCTGACTTAAACCTCTGAAGAGGGATCTTATCACAGTATATTGCATGAAACTTTGATGCTCCACCTGATCTTATATGATGCAAAAAGGAAGCCGTTGACTCCTTTCCAATACCCTTAGGACCAGATATAAATATCAATTGGCTGTCCTTAAACTGATGAATTCTATCACGCGCAGCTTGTATAGCATCACTTTCACCAATCAAACAAGCTGGCCATTCTAGATAAGTATGGTGTGAATCATCACTTTCTATTGGCTCTATTTTTTTTGAATTAAGCACGCTCATATCAATACGGTCAGGCAATCTTGATACTAATTGAAGATCATTTTCACAGTTGTTATCTACGCTTAAAATGAATCCAATTGTCATATTGTCAGAGGTAGGAATACCAATTGAAATTGAATCCACTAGGTATTGATGATAGTGTTCATGACCAAGTACATATGCTTTGGAGCTACTTTTTATAGAGAGACCAATTCCTGATGTGCCAATAGCATCTTCAGTAAAGTTGAAATAGTATCTATGAGAAGGATCCTTTGACCACACATTAATTATTTCTCCGGCCTTATTCATGAGCAAGATACTCTTCAATTTCTCTGAATTTATTTCAAGTCCAAAATCCTGGAGGTACAAAGACTCAATTATTTTCACATGATTAAGATCAGCATTTTTAGGCACACTTGCCACAGAGGGTTTGTCAGGATCAATATTCACAAGGCGAGATCTAACCCAGGAGTATACAATTTCATCACGAAGCAACTCGCGTTTTAAAACACCTCTGTTCAAATATAATTCTCTAGCTTTCTCAATATTTCTTCCATGACTATTCATTTATAAGAGCCTCCAAAGCTGTAATTTTTTTAATGACTATTGGGCCTGATTTAATAAAGCCTTCAGCATAGTCAACACCACACTTAAAACCGGAGGACCTATTAACTGATTCCAAGTAACTTAGAAATCCATTATTAAGGCGCGTTTTTTCAAAGAGTGATTTAGAAGCAAATTGAGAACTGTATGCTTCTAATGCTTTCATTTTGATTTCATACTCCTCAGATATATCTACAAAAAAAATCAGAGGTAGTAATATCATTAATATGGTACTTGTAACTGTTTGTGACATGGAATGGAGGATAAATACTTTCGAAACGTTTTAGTTTAGCATGAAAAAATTGACTCATTAATTAATTCTGAAGCAGCTACATGATCTGGATGAGAATCCACAGAACTTGGATAAAATAAAAGATCAGGTCTATATTCACGAATGACATTTGTAATCACTTCAATATTTTTTTTTGTTTTTTTACTATATTTCTGTCCTCAAAGCCTAAATTAATTCTTATGCTGGCACCCATAATTTTTCTAGCAGCTTCGCTTTCCTTTTGTCTCAAAAATACATTTCCATTTGAGGACATTTCCCCTCGTGTTAAATCTATAATTATAATTTCATATCCTTCTTTTGCCATTTTATGTATTGTGCCACCCATACCTATTTCGCAGTCATCTGGATGTGCTCCAAACACTAATAATCTTTTGCCCATATGTACTCCTTCACTGTCTCATTATCGTACACCTATTATACCACTTCTAAAGTTGTCCGTATCAATTTTTAGTGTTATATCAATATATTCTATTAGAAACAAATAAAAACGCCATACAAGCTAATCCTGAAGGCGTTTATAAGTTCTCAATTGTTATATTGTTTAATTTATAGCATAATTTGTTAATTCCAAACTTCTAATTTGGATTCGCTTATTTCAATAGATGCTGGCGTTTTAGAAACAAGATTTCCATCTGCACTAACAAATAATTCTCTATCTAGTGATTCAATAATAATTTCTTTACAAGTAAACATTTCTACTTCAGGAGCATTCATATGTTTTCCTTGATATACCTTTGGAAAAATTCTTAGAAATTTTCCACGTGATAGTTTCCTTACAAGGCAAATTTGAAATTCACCACTATGTAATTCGGCATCAGGTGTTATTTTCATACCACCACCAAAATACTTTCCATTTCCTATTGCAATCAAATAGGCTTCTCTTTGCAATTTGACCCCATCCAATATGAGTTTTACCCTAAATGGTTTAAATGTTATTATAGACTTTAATGTACTAAGTAAATAGGCTGCACTTCCAGAAACATAATTTTTAATCTTAGAAGTATCATTAATTATGTTACCATCAATACCAATCCCAGCAGAATTTATAAATGTAACTCCATTAACTCTTCCCAAGTCTATAGTAGCTAACTCTCCATGGATAATTACATAAAGTGCCTTTTCAGGATCTAATGGAATTCCTAGACTACGTGCCAAATCATTTCCTGTTCCCATTGGTATTAATCCAAAATGAATTGGATTATCAATGATTCCATTTATTGATTCAACTATAGTCCCATCTCCACCTACAGCAACTACGTCAGTATATTTTTCATATTTAGTTGCATCACTTACTAGTTGAGTTATTTGATTTTTTCTATTTGATACTTTTATTTCGTAATTGATTTTATGGCCTTCACAAACTTTTTTAATGATGGGTAACACATTTTTTGCACTTCCATTCCCCGCAGCAGGATTAACAACGAATAGAATTTTTCTCATATGACACCTCACAATTGATGATATTGATATATCTATTTTATCATACACCGCTCAGACAATTAAACACATTATCTAATACTGTTGCTTAATGTTTCACGTGAAACATTCCTCAAAGTTCAAAATTGCATCTATATAGTAACTCCACCATTCAGAGCAACATCAGTGGTGCGTGCTCTAAAGCTACTTGAATCAGATGCGCATCACTTAATAGCCTAGCCTCGGATTATCACTCTAATTTCATGATACTTCACATACACCAATCACATAAATACTTTTACTATTATTTAGTACCTTTACTCTGACCATTCATCGGTGACAATTGTCTGCATTAAATACTTCATACAGTCCAGAACAGTAAATTCTCATTATATTTCCATGATAATTCAACTTACTGAAGCCACTTTACGTAGTTTCGATATGTTCCACGTGGTGCAAAATTTCTAGCATTCTGAACACAAGTATTACCAAGGATTCCAGCCCACAACTCTCTGTAGTGGGATTTTTAACGATAGTAGTACTAAGTATTGGTAATAGTATTGCTCTCTGTACAGACCTCTACAGAGCCTTAAAAGTCAATATGAACGCCTTTGTGTCTCTTTTTGTCGCCAATTTGAGGCAAAACTAGCTTTATCTTTCTCTTTTGTACGTAATCGTTAAAAATTCACTTATTTGATTAGTCACTAAAAGTTATACCCTGAATATCTTCCTATTATGTCGAAAAACAAAATAAAAAAAATGGATGTTTCACGTGAAACATCCATTCGAAATCAATTTATTTGTCTTTTAACATATGAAGAATTCGACTTAGATCCTCATCGTTATAGTACTCTATTTCAATTTTCCCTTTTTTTTCTGCCTTGCTTAATATTCACTTTAGTTCCGAATACTGATTGTAAATCACTTTCAAATTCAATAAGAAATGAATCCTTTACATCGCGACTTACAACATTGTTTTTAACCATTTTTGCCTTCGATACTAAGCGTTCCGTTTCACGAACACTTAAAGATTCCTCAACAATTCGATTAGCAAGTTCATTTCTTAGCTTCTCATCTTCAACACCTAAAAGAGCTCTGCCATGACCACCTGATAAATCGCCATCAATAATAAACTTTTGCAAATCATCATTGAGTTTTAACAAACGCAAAGTATTCGTTATATAAGTTCTGCTTTTCCCAACAGCTTTCGCGACGTTCTGTTGTGTTAGTGAATGTTCGCTAATCAAAGATTCATAAGCCATAGCTTCTTCAATATCATTTAGATCTTCTCTTTGAACGTTTTCAATCAAAGCAATTTGAGCTTGCTGTAGTTCATCTAGTGATCTTACAACAGCTGTTATACTTTTAAGTCCAATATTTTTTGACGCTCGCCATCTTCTTTCACCAGCAACAATTTCATATCCTTTATCAATTGCCTTCACAACAATTGGTTGTACTATGCCATGAACAGATATTGAATCCTCAAGAGCTTTGAGTTTGAATTTATCAAAATGGCGTCTTGGCTGATTTTTATTAGGCATTATCTCATTAATATCAATTTCGATAATATGATCCTTTGTTTTAAGATCACTTTTAGACTCTTTGGCAAATTCAACTTTCGGAGCAACGTCCTGTGGAATCAGTGCACCTATCCTTTTCCAAGTCCTCTTTTAGCCTTAGCCATTCTCAACCTCCAGTTTAACAATTTCCTCTGCTAAATCCATGTATGCTATAGCACCCTTTGACTTTTCGTCATACTCTATCACTGGAACCCCAAAACTTGGTGCTTCAGCCAATCGAACATTTTTAGGTATCATTGTACAATAAACCTTACTTTTGAAATACTTTTTTACTTCCTCAACAACTTGGATAGATAAGTTAGTTCGTCCATCAAACATGCTCAGTAGAACACCTTCTATTTCAAGTTCAGGATTAAGCCCCTTCTTTATAAGCTGGAAAGTATTCATCAGTTGACTCACACCTTCTAGAGCATAATACTCACATTGTATTGGAATTATAACCCCATCCACTGCAACAAGTGAATTAATTGTTAGTAGTCCAAGAGAAGGTGGACAATCTACAAATATGTAATCATAGTTGTCACGTACTGTATTGATAATTCGCTTTAACCTTTGCTCACGATTTTCAATATCAATCATTTCAATCTCAGCTCCAGCGAGTTGGACATTTGATGGAATAATATCTAGTCTTTCAAATGGTGTTGGAGTTATACACTTTGCAACTTCAATTTCGTCTATTAAAGCATCATATAAGTTATATTCTAAGGTGTCTTTGCTAAGACCTAGTCCGCTTGTACTATTTCCCTGTGGATCGTTATCAATTACAAGTACCTTCTTGCCTAGTTTAGCAAGACTTGCAGATAAATTTACATTGGTTGTCGTTTTACCGACACCGCCTTTTTGATTAAATATTGCAATTGCTTTACCCATTGTCTCACTCCTAATTAGATGGTCTTGAAATCATTATACACTATAAAATGTTCTTACATGATGCAAAAAACAAGAAGAAAACAAAAAGTCAACAATTTGATACTATTAAACACTCTAATTACCATTTAATTCCATGTTTAAAGTTTAACTTTCTATTTCCCAGGAAAATGAAAAGACCAGTCATATGACTGGTCTCAGAATCTAATTTGACTTATCTTTTGGTATACGAACCACAACTTCAATATGATCACCTTTGTCACTCTGATCAAATTCAGCTTTTAGTCCTGTATCTTTTATCGCCTGGTATGCTTGTTTCAAAGTATTAATGTAAATTCTATAATTGAATACACCACGAATGTTTTTCTTTTTCTTAGGTTCAGTCAATTCAATATAAGTCTGAACAAGTTCCTCTGTCTTCTTCACGGTTAGTTCATTCTTAATAACTTGTTCTAAGACTTTTTCTTGAAGCTCTGAATCCTCAAGTTTAAGAAGCGCTCTAGCATGACGTTCAGATAAACCAGAACGAATAATTTTATCTCTGACTTTCTCAGATAATTTTAGGATTCTCAATTTATTTGAAATTGTAGACTGATTTTTACCAACACGTGCTGCAACATCCTTTTGTGACATTTCATGTTGCTCAATTAGTCTTTTAAAACCTTCTGCCTCTTCAATAAAATTAAGGTCGACACGTTGAAGGTTCTCAATTAAAGCCATAAATGCTGACGCTGTGCTATCTGAATCAATAACAATAGCTGGCACAGATTCAAGACCAGCAAGTGTGGAAGCTCTAAGGCGTCTTTCACCCATGATCAACTCAAACTTATCATCAACCTTTCGAACACTAATAGGTTGTAGAACACCAAATGCCTTAATTGAATCTGATAACTCTTGAATACCTTCTTGATCAAACACTTGTCTTGGTTGATCAGGATTAGCAACTACATTCTTTATTGGGATTTCAATAATTTCATTTGATCTTTTCACAGACACAGACCTCCTATAACTTGCTCCCGCATAGTCTATACTATCGGATTTTTAGTTGGCTTACCAGCTTTTCGTGGATATTTGATAGGTGTCTCAGATATTTTTTCAATAATCACCAAAGTGTGGTCAATATCCACTTCTGGAAGTGAAACCAGAACAACATCTTTAACTTTTCCACCTAATATCTCAATCGCTTTTTGTGCCTGATCTAACTCTTCTTTATATGTCTTACTCTTTAGAGCTATAAAATGCCCACCTATTTTGACAAATGGCATACAATACTCAGCTAAAACAGCAAGGTTTGCAACTGCTCGTGATACAGCAACATCATACATTTCACGGTAATCATCATTTTTGCCAAAATCCTCAGCACGTCCATGAATAAACTCAACACGTTCAAGACCTACTTGGTCAGAAACTTCCTTTAAAAAATTAATACGTTTATTAAGGGAGTCAAGTAAGGTTAAATCAATTGTTCTATCAAAAATTTTCATTGCTAGGCCAGGGAAACCAGCTCCTGTTCCAACATCTATAACAGATCCACCATTTGGAACTTCTTTCGCTAGGTATGTTCCAATAGAATCTAAGAAATGTTTAATGAATACCTCACGTTTTTCAGTAATGCCTGTCAAATTCATGTGTTCGTTCCACTCAACAAGCAACTCTCTGTAGGTATCAAAATCTTCATAATAGCAATCCTCGAAATCGATGCCCATGGCTTTGAGACCATTTTCAAATTCATTTTTATTCATTCGACTGAGCCCTCTTTCTCTTTTGTTGCTCCATGAACACCATCAAAACGGATATATCTGCTGGTGATACCCCTGAAATTCTAGACGCCTGCCCTATCGAATCAGGCTTTACTTGATCAAGCTTTTGTCTTGCTTCAAGTCTTAAACCCTCAATTGCTGAATAATCTATAGTTTCTGGTAGCTTCTTAGATTCAAGATTCTTAAACTTCTCAATTTGTTGAAGCTGCTTCTTAATATATCCAGCATACTTTATTTGAACTTCACACTGCTTCCAAATATCATCACGTAGGTCTGATCTTTCATGGTCTAGTGGAGCAAGAACTTTATAACCAAGTTCTGGACGTTTCATCAACTCTGCTAAAGATATACCACTTTTCAAATTGGATGCGCTTCCAAGACTCTCTAGAAAAGGATTAATTTCAGCAGGCTTAACCTTAACCTCTCTTAATCTTTCTAACTCCTTGTCCACTTCTTCAATTTTATGATCAAGTCTATCTTTTCTTTCTTGCGTAGCAAGTCCAATTTTATAAGACATATCTGTCAGTCTAATATCTGCATTGTCTTGACGAAGCACCAATCTATATTCTGCTCTAGATGTCATCATTCTATATGGCTCATTTGTTCCCTTAATAACTAAATCATCTATAAGGACACCAATATACGCTTCAGATCTGTCTAATATGAAAGGTGATTTCTCCTGAATTTTCAATACTGCATTAATACCAGCCACCAAGCCCTGCGCAGCAGCTTCTTCATATCCAGAAGACCCATTAAATTGACCTGCAGAGAATAAACCATTAATATGTTTAAACTCAAGAGACAACTTCAACTGCGTTGGATCTACACAATCATACTCTATAGCATATGCCGGACGCATGATTTCAACCTTTTCCATACCAGGAATTGTTCTCATGAACTTAATTTGAACATCCTCAGGCAAGCTTGTTGACATGCCTTGAACATACATCTCATTTGTATCAAGACCTTCTGGCTCAATAAACAATTGATGTCTATCTTTATCTGCAAACCTAGTGATTTTATCCTCTATTGAAGGACAATATCTAGGACCTGTTCCTTCAATCTGACCACCAAACATAGCCGATCTATGAATATTATCCTCAATCACTTGATGAGTATCTACATTAGTATAAGTCAACCAGCATGGCTCTTCATCAACTTCTAAGCTGTCATTCATAAATGAAAATGGAACAATCTCTTTATCGCCATATTGAATTTCCATATTATCGTAGTTCAGTGACCTTTTATTCACACGAGCTGGTGTTCCAGTTTTAAACCGTCTCATATGAATACCAAGTTCCGACAAGTTTTTAGTCAGCTCAAGGGAAGGGGCTAATCCATTTGGTCCACTTTGGAAAACAGCATCACCAATAAAAATTTTACCACCCAAATACGTTCCAGTTGCTAATATGACAGCTTTCGCATCATAATATGCCCCTGTAGATGTTAACACTCCTTTTATAGTGTCTCCATCCATTTCTAGTTCCATAACTTCACCTTGTTTCAGGTCCAGATTATCTGTATTTTCAATAACCTTTTTCATTTCTCTATGATACAAGGATTTATCAGCTTGCGCTCGTAATGAATGTACTGCTGGGCCTTTACGTACATTTAGCATTTTACTTTGAATAAAAGATTTATCTATATTTAGACCCATCTCTCCACCGAGTGCATCAATTTCACAAACCAAATGACCTTTACCTGTTCCTCCAATTGATGGATTACACGGCATCATGGCCACTGAATCAAGATTGATAGAAAACATAACTGTCTTCATACCCATTCGTGCAGCAGCCAGACCAGCTTCACAACCAGCATGACCAGCACCAATAACAATAACGTCATAGGCTCCTGCATAAAATCTCTCTGCCATTACTTCCTCCGATTCTATATGTTAAATCAATGATCAAAATGACTTCTACTATTCGTTTAAATGTCCAAACATATTATATATCAATCTAATACTCAAACAATACCTATTTACCGAGACAGAAATTACTAAAGATCTTTGTCATCATATCATCTTCAACAGTTTCTCCAGTAATTTCACCTAAAGCCTCATAAGTGTCCTTAGTATCTACTTCAATAAAGTCATAAGGCATACCACTTTCAGTTGCATCAATTGCTGAACGAATTGATCCTTTAGCTTTCTCAAGTGCACGAATGTGTCTGATGTTAGAAACATATGCATTTTCTTTTCGAATCACTTCACCACCAAATACCATTTCTGCAATTTGGTTTTCAACGTCTTCTACACCTTGTTCGTTCATCATAGAAGTTCTTATGAACATTTTTCCTGGAAGTCTATCCTCTAAATCATTGATATCAAATGCAGCTGGCAAATCAACTTTATTCACAACAACAATTGCTCTTTTATCACCAATACGTTCAATAATCTCTTCGTCTTCTTGTGTTAAGCCTTCAGAAGCATTCACAACAAAAATGACAAGGTCTGCTTGATTAAAGAATGATTTAGATTTTTCTACACCGATTTTTTCAACCACGTCTTCTGTTTCACGAATACCTGCAGTATCTATTAATTTCAGTGGCACACCTTTAATGTTGATAAATTCTTCTATAACATCTCTAGTTGTACCAGGTACATCAGTCACAATAGCGCGTGATTCTTTCAACAGAGCATTCAGCAATGACGATTTACCCACATTTGGCTTTCCTACAATAACTGTGGATAACCCATCACGAATAATTCTGCCAGTTTCCGATGAAGATAATAAATCATCAATGCCTTTATCCACAGTGGATAACTTTTTTTACAACTTCTGAATACGTTATTTCCTCAATATCCTCTTCTGGATAATCTATACACACCTCAAGCTGTGCCATTGTGGATATTAATTCGTCTCTAAGTGTACTCACTTTTTTCAGAAAGCCCACCTTCAAGTTGCCCAAATGCAACATCAAACCCTTTAGTTGTCTTAGCACTAATTAGATCCATTATAGATTCTGCCTGAGCCAAATCCAGACGTCCATTTAGAAAAGCTCGCTTTGTAAACTCACCAACGTCTGCCATACGAGCACCAGCCCTTAGAACACGTCTAACAATGTTCTGCAGTGGAACTATACCGCCATGACAATGGATCTCTACAACATCCTCTCTAGTATATGTCTTTGGTGCACGCATCAAAGTGGCTAACACTTCATCGATAACATGCTCCTCTTCATTTACAATATGTCCATACGTAAGTTTTCTGTTTTCAAAATTATCTACCTGCACACCTTTTTTGTTTCTAAAAATATCATGCAGTATTCTTTGTGCTTCATCACCACTCATACGGATAATACCTATGGCTCCCTCACCTGGGGCCGTAGCAATAGCAACAATAGTATCAAATTCCATGCTTTCACCTCATTTTCGCATGCATTCACAGCTTCAATTTTGTATGTGAAATGAACAAAAACCCAGTGCTTTGACTGGGTTTTTAAAGGTCTACCTATTTGTTCAAGTGAATAATTACTTTACGGAAAGGTTCTTCCCCTTCGCTTCGAGTGGAAACGTATGGGTTGCCTTGGAGTGTCGAGTGGATGATGCGTCTCTCATATGGATTCATCGGTTCCAAAACGATATCCTTACGTGTTTTTCTAGCCTTTCGCGCCAGTCTCTTTGCTAGCTTTTCAAGCGTAGCTCTTCGTTTTTCTCTATAGTTCTCAGTATCAAGAATAACGCGTACGTATTCTTCTCTGTCTTTGTTCACAATTAAACTTACCAGATATTGAAGTGCATCTAGTGTTTGGCCACGACGACCAATCAAAAGTGCCATTTCTGTACCTGACATTTCAACATTTAGGTCCTTGCCGTCAAAATTAATATTGAAAGCTGCTTCAACATTCATTTCATCTAAAACGCTTTGAAGAAATTCTACTGCAACCTGATCAATTTTTTTAATCTTTGTTACACGAATCTTAGCCTCGTTACCGCCAAATATCCCAAGAAAAGCTTTTGCAGGTTCTTCAAGAACCTCAAACTCAACTTCTTCTCTAGTTGTATCTAGAGCGATTAGAGCTAATTCAAGCGCCTCGTCAACTGTTTTACCAGTCTTTTCGACGACACTGTTATTCATGATGTCCATCTATTACGCCGCCTCCTTGTTAGCCAGCTTTGGTACAATATACTGCTGACCCATCTGGAATGTATTGCTCACAACCCAGTAAATCATTAGACCGGCAGACATTGATGTACCGAACCAAAGAATCATCAGTGGCATCATCATTTGCATAGTCTGCATTTGCTGGTTTGCCTGCTGTTGTTTGCCTGTTGTTAGCGCCATTGACAAGTATGTAGTCAATGCTGCCAGAATTGGAAGAATACCTGGGAGACCATTAAGGAATGGTACACCTGTATCAATTAACGCACCAATTGAATCTGGTACACTTAGATCTGATACCCAAAGGAAACCTTGATTAAGCGCATTTGTTGCTAATGATACATCTCCACCAAATACATATTCAGCTGGATTTCTTAGGACACCAAAAAGCCCGAATAAAACTGGCATTTGAATCAGAAGCGGAAGACATCCTGCTAGAGGATTAATGTTATGTTCCTTATAAAGCTCCATCATCTTAATATTCAACGTTTCTTTGTCGTCCTTATACTTCTCTTGAAGCTTTTTCAACTTAGGTTGAATATCATTCATTGCCTTAGTAGATTGAATTTGCTTAAATGATAGCGGAATAAGCAGTAATTTAACAATAATCGTAAATAATACGATTGCTAGCCAATAACTACCTACAAAGCTGAAAACACCACCAAGTAGTGCTCCTAGTCCTCGATATATAAAATCCAACGAATTATCCTCCTATTCAATTCATCCGTCACTCAACGGGATCATACCCTCCTGGATGAAACGGATGACATCTCAAAATTCTTTTCAAACCCATATATCCACCCTTAGCTGCACCGTATTTCTCAATTGCTTCAATACTATACGCAGAACAAGTCGGATAATAACGACAGTTATTACCTAAGAATGGCGAAATGTAATTTCTATATAGTCCGATTAGAAAAATGAAAATTTTTTTTCAAAATCTACACCTGATTTCTCTTTTAAACTTGAAAATACCCCTTAGAATTTTTCTTTCCTTTATATAAAGAAAATTCCTCAGCGTATTACGAGTTTCTCAATTCCTTTAAAACGCGGTTCACTTCGCGGTTCGTATCATCAAATGTAGCTCGGTTCATTCGGACTCTTGCTACAAAGACGATATCGTATCCCTGTCCGATTGAATCGGCCTTCAGTCGAAAGGCTTCCTTAATAAGGCGCTTCACTCTGTTTCGTACGACTGCTTTGCCAACCTTTTTACTGACGGATATGCCAATACGGTTTTCGTTAAGGTCATTTTTTTTATAATACATCACGATATATTTCGTGACGACCGATCGGCCCCGTTTATAAACGGCATGGAATTCGCGACTGTTCCTGAGACTGATTAATCCCACGGCTCATCCTCCGTTTTTTTTCTGACCAGCCAGTGCTGATCACGTGTTACTTACTTCCTCTTACAACTACCTGTTAGACACAATTAATCCTGAATTGCAAAAAAGACCACGTATCGCGGTCTTATGCAGTTAGGCTTTTTCTGCCTCTTTTTCTTCTGTTTTTTAAGAATGTTACGACCAGCCTTGTTACGCATTCTCTTTCTGAATCCGTGCTCTTGCTTACGCTGACGCTTCTTTGGTTGATAAGTTCTTTTCACCGAATACACCTCCCCTGTTATAAGGTCATATATAAAAATATGCTTAATAGTCGAATACACAAAGTCCGCTAAATAATTATAACGTCAAGCCCTAGGGTTGTCAAGAAATTTAGAAGATTCTCAGAACCAACTATGAAACTCCTACTTCGTCTTTTTTGCAATACCTACTATATATAGATACGACATCTATCTTCTACATATATATAGTAGCTTTTCATTCAGAGTATTTCTTAAAATATTTAACTTCCTTTATATAAGTATATTCTCGTATTTATGAGTTTGCATACTAACCACTCTTAATTTGTCGTAATATGCTTACGTTTCATTTTTCCACAGTTTTTAAAAAAAACCTTTTCCATTATATATAGGAGAATTTCAAAAATCAACATGTGAATAACAAAATTCACGAAAAAAGTTATCCACAAAGCCCTTCCCTGTGGATAATTATTATATTATAATTGAAATGTCGACAGAGATTTGATATGATTAGTTTCGCTGTTGATATGTGAATTGTTCATCCAAAGTATTCACTATGACTATGAATTGTGGATAATGCTGTTAATATATCGGTGATTATCGTGTTTTAACTCCTTTAACGTGTTTATTTTACTGTGTGGAGATCTTAAAACATATTTTATGGATACTGTGAATAGTTTCATAAATGATCTATCGACTTATTAGATATTCCACAAGTTGATTTATCGCTTGTGAATATCTTTTTTTTGTCTTATTTTATAGTTTACTAGAAAGTTATTCACAAAATCTGTGTATATATTGTGGACTAATCGATTTCTATCCATATATATAGGGGGTTAGGGCATGGACTTAAACGTTCGTGAGATGTGGGAAAAGACGTTGACTCTAATCAAGAGTGAACTGACAGAAGTCAGTTTTAACACTTGGTTAAAAACAATTGAGCCCATCGCGATCAAAGGTAAAGTGGTTTTACTTGGTGTACCAAATGAATTTAATAAGGAAATTCTCGAGAACAGATATGTATCTCTTATTGCTAATGCAATCAAACAGGTGACATCAGTTACTTATGAACTGGAATTTGTCATTCCTGGAGATGCAACTTACATTGAAGAAGAACCTGAAGAAAACATCAAGGATAAAGATGGGTTTGAAGCACCACTTTTAAACCCAAAGTACGTTTTCGATGAGTTTGTTATTGGCAACTCAAACAGATTCGCACATGCTGCATCACTTGCAGTTGCTGAATCACCAGCTCGTGCATACAACCCATTATTCATTTATGGTGGTGTTGGTTTAGGTAAAACTCACCTTATGCATGCTATTGGCCACTACATTCTCGACAATAACTCTGCTGCTAAAGTCGTTTATGTTTCAAGTGAAAAGTTTACAAACGAACTTATTAACTCAATCAAAGACGACAAAAATGAGGAGTTCCGAAACAAATACAGACATGTTGATGTGCTTCTTGTCGATGATATTCAGTTCATTGCTGGCAAAGAAAGAACGCAGGAAGAATTTTTCCATACATTTAATGCGCTCTATGAAGCCAATAAGCAGATCATCGTATCAAGTGATCGACCTCCAAAGGAAATTCCAACATTAGAAGATCGACTCAGATCAAGATTTGAATGGGGTCTAATCACTGACATCCAAGCTCCTGACTTTGAAACTCGAATCGCTATCCTTCGTAAAAAGGCTGAAGTAGACAGCATCGACATACCAAATGAAGTCTTTGAGTTCATTGCTAAGAAAATCAAGTCGAATATCCGTGAACTAGAAGGGGCTCTGACTAGGATCATTGCATACTCTTCACTCACTAATAAAGAAATTTCTGTGGAACTGTCACAGGAAGCTCTTAAAGATATCATTTCATCTTCGAGACCAAAGCAAGTTACTGTTAATCTCATTAAAGATGTCGTTTCTCAGTACTACAATCTAAAAATCGAAGAACTTGAGTCAAAACGCAGAACCAGAGCGATCTCTTATCCTAGACAAATCGCTATGTTCCTCTGTCGTGAGATGACAGATCTATCACTTCCTAAAATCGGTGAAGAGTTTGGCGGTCGTGATCATACCACTGTCATCCATGCTTATGAAAAGATTCTTAAAGAAGTAAACGAAAAAACCGGATCTAACTGATAAGCTTGAAAAAACTTAAAAAAGAGATTCTCGGCGAATAATCCACAAAATCCTGTGTATAACTATATAGAATCTGTGTATAACTTAATGCTAAACGGGCAAGATCGTAATGGTGTATAACTTGCCCGTTTTCTTGAACTTATTCACAATTACCTCACAGGATCAAACTTATGAGCCGCAAAGGTCTAGATGGGTTTTTAACAAATCAACAGGCCCTATTACTATTACTATATTAATTATTATGTCTATATTAGCTTTTTCATATCAATTTTGACGGGAGGTTATCCACATGAAGTTTTCTTGTCAGCAAAAAGATCTAGCTTCAGGTATTAACATTGTTCAAAAAGCTGTTTCCACTAAAACAACACTACCTATCCTAAAAGGCATTCTATTAGAATCAAACGAAGGACGTTTAAAGCTAACAGGTAATGATTTAAGTATAGGTATAGAAACTTACATAGATGCGAACATCGATATTCCAGGCGGCATAGTAGTTTCTTCTAGAATCTTCGGTGAGATCATTCGTAAGTTACCAAATGCACAAGTGGAGATTACGGTCGATGACAACCATAATGTTCGTCTTTTATGTGAGAAGTCAGAATTCAACCTCGTTGGGCAACCAGCAGTGGAGTATCCAGAACTTCCAGAAGTAGAAGATCTACATTCATTCGAAATGCAGCAGGATCTATTAAGTAATATGATCCGACAAACAATATTTGCTATTAGCCAAAATGATTCAAAACCAATTCTTACAGGTTCTCTAATAAAAGTTGAGGAGAATAATATAACAATCGTAAGTATTGATGGTTATAGACTAGCCATTCGCAAAGCTAGAATTGATTCAACAATGAATGAGCAAGCTGTAGTACCTGGAAAGACATTGTCGGAAATAAATAGAATTCTTGGTGGCTATGACGGAGACGAGACAGTTAAGATCTCATTCACTGAAAAACACATTTTGGTTAGTGTTGAGAATGTTAAAATAGTTTCTAGAATTCTGGAAGGTGAATTTATACAATACGAAATGATTCAGCCAAAAGAATTCAAATCTGAGTTGTCTGTAAAAACCTCTGAGCTTCAAGATGGTATTGAGCGTGCTAGTCTAATGGCCAGAGAAGGCAAGAATAACTCAATTAAGTTAGCCATTCGTGATGGTAGTATGCATATTACTTCAAACACAGAAATGGGTAGCGTCGATGAAGAGGTTGTTATCACACTCGATGGTCAAGATCTTGAAATCGGATTTAATCCTAAATATCTGACAGATGCACTGAAGGTTATGGACTGCGAAGATGTCACTATGAAACTGACAAGCAGTGTTAGCCCATGTGTTATGATGCCATCAGATCATGAAAACTACACGTACATCGTGACACCAGTTCGTATAGCAAGTGTGTCATAAAAATAGATCAATCATTTGAAGTCCTCACTATGTGGGGGCTTCTGTCCGTTTTATTAAGTACCATGAATAAGGAGGATCTAATGCAAGAAGTTGTAATTACTACGGAGTTTATTAAACTTGACCAATTTCTGAAATTTGCTGAATTAGTGGATTCAGGTGGTGTAGCAAAGCTGTTTATAAAAGAGGAACTTGTACGCGTAAATAGTGAAGTGTGTACTTCACGAGGTAAGAAGCTTTATGATGGAGATGTTGTTGAGCTATTTGTTCCAGATGACAATGGTGATATTGCTGAAGTTGTAGCATGCAAGGTGATTTCAAAAGTCTAGGCGGTGAGTCCATTTGCATATTGATCAGCTTGTTTTAAAAAATTATCGTAATTATGAAGAAGCAAGTCTGGAACTCAGTCCTAAACTTAATATTTTCATTGGTAACAATGCGCAGGGGAAGACAAACTTACTTGAATCCATATATGTAACGGGTTTTGGCAAATCATTTAGAACAAATAGGGATAAGGATCTTGTCAGAATGGATCAAGATCAAGCGCATGTCCGTGTACATGGTATAAAAGCCTATACAGATGTTACCGTGGATTTTAGGCTTAACAGACAAGCTGAAAAAGATATTCGCGTCAATGGGAATCGGCTTCATAAAAGATCCGATTTATTTGGCGCGCTTAATATTGTTCTTTTTTTCTCCAGAGGACCTTCGTCTCATAAAAGAAGGCCCTGCTGAGAGGCGCAGATTTATCGACAGAGAGCTTTCACAGATAAGTCCGAGGTATTGCCAGGGGTTAATAGAATACATGCGAACTATGGGGCAAAGAAACGAGCTGCTTAAGCAAATACCTTATAAGAGCTCTATGAAGGAAATGCTTCCTATTTGGGATGAAAAATTGGCAAAAGCAGGTACAGATGTCATAATGAGACGCCATAAATTTCTAAAGCGACTGGGTGAAATTAGCAATGAGATACATAGTGGTATCACTGATGAAAAAGAAGACTTAAAGATTAAGTATTTATCCAATATTTCGGTAAAAAACTTCGATGAATATGATACAATATATATGGTCTTTGAAGAACGTCTAAAGGCCGCAATTGAGAGGGATATAAAGCGTGGATATACCAGTGTCGGACCACACAGGGATGACCTGGGTATTTTTGTGAACGAAATTGATATTAGACAGTTCGGATCACAAGGACAACAACGTACCGCAGCGCTTTCTCTCAGACTATCGGAAATCGAGATTATTAGAGAAGAAGTTGGGGAATATCCTATACTTCTTCTTGACGATGTTATGTCGGAACTCGACAGCAGACGTCAAAATGATCTGATTCGAACCATGCGTGATATTCAAACGATAATCACCATAACAGATGTAGAGTCCATAAATGAATCTTACATCAAGGAAGCACGCATTTTTCATGTGGATCAAGGATCGGCATCACCGAGATAATCGGCTATAAGATGCCCGGGTCATCATGTTAAAAAATAAAGAAATATGAGTGATTTAATTTCTGATGGAGTAAGGTCAGGAAGCAACATATTCGAACGGTCGGGAGGTATAGACGTGACAGATCGAATTCAGGATGAATACAATGCGGAACAGATACAGGTCCTTGAAGGTCTAGAAGCAGTAAGAAAAAGACCAGGGATGTATATCGGTACCACAAGTTTACGAGGTCTTCACCACTTGGTGTATGAAATCGTTGATAACAGTATTGATGAGGCTCTTGCAGGTTTTTGTAAGACAATTGAAGTTGTTATTGGTGAGGGAAATACAATCAGTGTTACAGATGATGGGCGTGGTATGCCAGTTGGCATGCATTCAAAGATGAACATGCCTGCGGTAGAAGTTATTCATACAGTACTTCATGCCGGTGGTAAGTTCGGCGGTGGCGGCTATAAGGTGTCTGGCGGTCTTCATGGCGTTGGTGCATCTGTAGTTAATGCTCTGAGTGAATGGATGTATGTAGAGGTTCGTCGTGATGAGGAAATTCATCGCATTGACTTCGCAAGAGGCAAAACAGTAAGAGAGCTTGAGGTGGTTGGTCCTGCAACAAGTACAGGTTCAACAACAGTATTCAAGCCTGACCACGAGATCTTTGATGAACTCGATTATGATTTTGATACTCTGGAGCATCGTCTTAGAGAGCTTGCGTTCCTAAATAAGGGCGTTAAGATTATCCTTCGTGACGCAAGACCAGGATCAGACAATGAATCTATTTTCCACTATGAAGGTGGTATTCAGGAATTTGTTCTTTTCCTAAACGCAAATAGAAAATCAATCCATGAGAAAGTTATTTATTGTGAAACTGAATCTGAAATTAACACTGTAGAAATTGCAATGCAGTACACAGATGGTTTCTCAGACAATGTTTTTACATTTGCAAATAACATTAATACACACGAAGGTGGTACACACCTTAGTGGTTTCAGAAGTGCCCTTACACGTGTTGTCAATGACTATGCGAGAAAGAAAGGCTTCCTGAAAGAAAAAGATACAAACCTAACAGGTGATGATATTCGTGAAGGTCTGACAGCAATTATTTCTGTTAAGTTAACAGAGCCTCAGTTTGAAGGTCAGACAAAAACGAAACTTGGAAATAGTGAAATGCGTGGTATCACTGAAGCGGTTACTTCAGACCTGATGAACACATTCCTAGAAGAAAATCCAAGTGAAGGCAAGATCATCATTGATAAATGTCTGCGTGCTGCAAAAGCTAGAGAAGCTGCTAGAAAGGCAAGAGATCTGACAAGACGTAAAGGCGTTCTTGACGGTATGGCTCTTCCTGGTAAACTGGCTGACTGCTCTGAAAGAGATCCAGCACTTAGCGAAGTATATATTGTCGAAGGGGACTCTGCCGGTGGTTCGGCAAAGCAAGGACGTGACAGAGCGACTCAAGCGATCCTTCCACTTCGTGGTAAAATACTGAATGTTGAGAAGGCGAATTTATCTCGTATTCTTAACTCATCAGAAATTAGAGCCATGATCACAGCATTTGGCTGTGGTATTGGTGAAGATTTTGACTTAGAAAAGCTGAGATACCATAAAATTGTTATCATGACCGATGCCGACGTTGATGGTGCCCACATCAGAACATTGATGCTGACCTTCTTCTTCCGCTACATGAGACCTTTGATTGACAATGGACATATATTCATTGCTCAGCCACCTCTTTACAAGGTCAAAAAGAAATCAAAAGAGTATTACACATATTCTGATGCGGAACTGGAAGCATTGTTAAACGAAATCGGCAAAAGTCCAATGCCACAAATCCAGCGTTATAAGGGTCTTGGTGAGATGAATCCTGAACAGCTGTGGACGACAACAATGGATCCAGAAGTCCGTACAATGATTAAGGTAAATATAGAGGACGCCGTGGAAGCGGATATGATCTTCACGACATTAATGGGTGAACATGTAGAACCCCGTCGCGATTTCATCAATAAGTATGCTAAAGATGTAACAAATCTGGATATATAGAGGTGTGTGTGAATGAGTGACACAAACGATAGAGTTATAGGTATAGATATACGGGACGAGATGAAGAAGTCCTATCTTGATTACGCTATGAGTGTAATCGTCAGCCGTGCTCTGCCGGATGTTCGTGATGGCCTCAAGCCAGTTCATCGCCGCATCCTGTATGCTATGAATGAAATAGGATTCACAGCTGACAAGCAACATAGAAAGTCTGCTCGTATTGTCGGTGAAGTACTAGGTAAGTATCACCCGCATGGTGATTCTTCTGTTTACAACGCTATGGTACGTATGGCACAAGATTTTTCTATTCGCTACATGCTTGTAGATGGCCACGGTAACTTCGGTTCAATTGACGGCGACAGCGCTGCTGCAATGCGTTATACGGAAGCACGTATGACACGCCTTGCTTCAGAGCTGATGAAAGATATTGATAAAAAGACAGTAGATTTTGCATCGAACTTTGATGAAACAGAAAAAGAACCAACGGTTCTTCCATCTCGTTTCCCGAATCTACTGGTAAACGGATCTAACGGTATTGCCGTTGGTCTGGCAACATCGATTCCACCTCATAACCTTGGTGAAGTCATTGATGGTGTTATTACTATGATTGATAATCCTGAAACAGATGTTGAGGACCTTATTGAAATTATTAAAGGCCCAGACTTCCCAACAGGTGCAGAAATTATGGGTATGGAAGCAATTAAGACAGCTTATAGAACGGGTCGCGGTCGTGTTCGTGTTCGTTCAAAAGCTGAAATCGAAGAAATTCGGAAAAATAAATTAGCAATTGTTGTCACGGAAATTCCTTATCAGGTCAATAAATCTAAAATGATTGAAGGCATTGCTGATCTTGTTAGAAATAAGAAAATTGACGGCATCACAGATCTTCGTGATGAATCCAATAGAAATGGTATTCGTATTGTTATCGAGCTTCGTCGTGACGTGAATCCTAATGTTGTTCTGAATAAGCTGTACAAACATTCACAGCTTCAGGGAACATATTCTATGATTATGATCGCACTTGTTAACAACCAACCAAAGGTATTAAATTTACACGAGATTCTTTCACATTACATCAACCACCAAAAGGAAGTTGAAACGAGACGTGTTCAGTACGATCTACAAAAAGCTGAGCAAAGAGCACATATTTTAGAAGGTCTACGTATTGCAATCGATAATATCGATGAAGTTATTAAGACAATCCGTGCTTCTGAAAACACTTCTGTTGCGAAAGCAGCGTTGATGGAGAGATTCGAACTTTCAGATATTCAAGCACAGGCTATACTGGACATGCGTCTTCAAAAGCTTACAGGTCTTGAAAGAGAAAAAAGTTGAAAATGAATATACTCAAGTTATGGAAACAATTAAGGAACTTAAGGCAATATTAGCTGATGAAGGTTTGTTAATGGCAATCATCAAAGAAGATCTTCTTCGAATCAGAGACCGCTATGCGGATGAACGTCGTACAGATATTACATTTGATATTGACGAAATCAACATGGAAGACATGATTGAGCAAGAAGAGGTTGTTGTTACTCTTACACATGCTGGTTATATTAAACGTGTTTCTGCAAGCACATACCAAAGCCAGAAACGTGGTGGGCGTGGTAAGCAGGGCATGTCTACTAAAGAAGAAGACTTTGTAGAACAGATTTATACAATGTCAACTCATGACACTCTTCTTGTGTTTACGAGCTTCGGTAAGATGTACCGTCTAAAGACATATGAGATTCCTGATGCAAGTCGAATTTCTAAAGGGTCAAATATTGTTAATCTGATTCAACTTGAGCCAGATGAAATAGTAACAACTATGATTCCGGTTAAAGGATTCGATACAGGTTACCTAGTGTTTGCGACTAAGATGGGTACGATCAAGAAGACGGCTCTTAGCAAGCTTGATTCAAACAGAAAGTCGGGTCTAATTGCGATCAACCTAAATGTAGGTGATGAACTGATCAACATTATGGAAACATCCGGTGATGATGAACTTATCATTGTAAGTCGCAAAGGGAAGTCCATTAGATTCCATGAGACTGATGTTCGTGAAATGGGTCGTACAGCGACAGGTGTTCGTGGTATTCAACTAGATTCTGACGATGCAGTTGTAGTCATGGAACGTATTGAAGAAGACTCCAAACTTCTTGTAGTCAGCGAAAATGGATACGGCAAACAAACACCAATTGAAGAGTACCGTGTTCAGACACGTGGTGGTAAAGGTATCAAAACTTATAACATCACGGATAAGACTGGTGAACTGATCGGTGCACGTATTGTTGTGCCTGGTGATGAGATCATGATCATCAATAACATTGGTGTTCTGATTCGTCTAAGCATAGACGATATATCAACGATGGGTCGTTCGACATCTGGTGTAACGCTAATGCGTACAAAGGATGAAAGTACTCTTGTTTCTCTTGCTAAAGTCCAAGAAAAAGATGACGACGAGGATCTAATTGAAGGTGAAGAAGGATCTGAACTGGAAACAGTAAATGAAATTTCTGAAGGAACTTCAGAAGAAACTTTAGAAGATAAAACAGAAGTGAAAGAAGAAATCACTGAAACTGAAGAGTAATTTATATATCAGATCTTTATAATCTTTATAAAAAGCCTGAAGTTAAGTGATATTAAGACTTATCATAAATATTAAAGCCATTCGACAAATTAAATCGAATGGCTTTTTTTCTTAAAATGTTTATTTAAAACTCAGGGGGGAATATTAGCAATATAGCCCCCTTTAATATATTTGATTCGAGTTGTCAGGAGTCTTTTCGAAGACTCCCTATTTTTTTTCCTTTAATTCTATTAGGATTACTTTTCTAAAAAATCTAATGCGCGATTCAAAATGTAAAGACCACTATGTAGTCCATTTTCTGGAGGCACTTGGTCTTTTCTGACTTGATCGGCAATGCCACCATGTTTTGGTACATAAAACGCATCTGCCACATCTTGAAGCGGCAAATCTAATGAAGAATCACCCGCAGCCACAATTGTAGAAAATCCATATTTGTCTTTTATATATTGAAGGGCATGTCCTTTTGATATGCAATCAGGAATAAAGTAAATTTTACGTCCATGAATGTGAACACCCCATCCGTTTAGGCTAAACTCATTAGAAAAAGCTTCAACAGCAGCAACATCATATTGGTTGGTATGCATAACAATATAGAAGAAGAGGCCATCAGCATTCCCGAATTTTTTAAATCCTTCCAGTTCACTTAAATGCTCAACTTTGCGCTTCATGACATCAAAAGGTGTGATGCTTTTTAGTGTATCCTGTATGTGTTTATTCCACTCTAAGTCAAGTTCCCCATTAACTAAAATCATACCGCCGTTTGCAACTATTGCTAAATCGGGTTGTACATTTTTGAAACATATACGATTGAACTGATCTAAAGTACGTGTTGTCACAGGAACAAACTTGAAAGTTTGATGTATTTTGTGTAGTACTAGAGAAGCTTTAGAAAACATGAAAGAAGCACTTTTTTTCGTTGTAGATTTCAACACAATCAATATTGCGTTCGGACTCTTTTAAATCTCTCAACCATTTTCTAGAGTAGATGAGAGTCTGGTCTAGATCACTAGCAAATACTTTCAAATTATTCTCCCTTCAATGCTTTTACAATGCCACAGCAAGCATAAGCTTCTAGTGGATAATGTTCCACTGGAATATTCTTCTCCTGCGCAAGCTTTAGAACATGTTTCAGATTAGGAGAGTTTTTATTGATTAATATTTTCCATGGTACACGTCTTAAAAGAACGCGAGTTGTTTCACCAATTCCTGGTTTAACAAAATGAATATTATCAATATCAAAATGTTCTTGTATTCTCTTAACATCTTTCATACCAGTCCAGCCAGGTGTTTCATTATTAATGTTAAAGGTTTTGACCTTTTCATCAACAGAATCAAAAACCTGAGGGTACTGGCTTACAATAGTTTCAATAAAGGCTTTAGAAACATCGTCATTTTTTAGGTGATCGTAGTATTTTACACCGTGGAAATCTCGAGGTTTAATTAGGTCTGCTCGATGAATAGTACGACTGAGTAAGCCTGAGACTGTTGAGTTAAGGCAGGCGTTTGGAATAAGGAAGTCTTCTCGAGTTCCATAAATTTCTACACAGTGGCCAGGATCAGCAATCACTGCGAGCTCATAATTCAGGTAGTCAGTTTTCCCATATTTATTCTGATATTCACAGAGTGCAGCCTTGAGTTCAGATGTGATTGCACCTTTGCCTGTCCATCCGTCAATAAACTGAATTTGAGATTCAGGATGATTAGACAGTATGAAGCGCATAGCATTTTCATCAATCCCTTTTCCTCGAATAATGGAAATACTGTAGTGAGGTAAAGTTACTCCATATTTCTGTTCAATGTATTTTTTGATCAAAACACCAGCTGGTGTTCCTGCACGTGCAAGTGAAACAAGCACCGTGTTCTCACCACGAGATGTAATTATTTTAGCAGCAGTTAGACCTACAGCTTCAGCCAATTTACCTGAGTAATCCTTAAGTGATTTTTCGTATATATCCATATATTCATTAGATGGTTTATATTCAACTGGAAGCATTTCAGAATAGTGAACACCTGATTGAATCAATTTTTCCCGAGTTTGATTGTCCTGTTCCTCAATTTGATCGTTAATTTCCTTTAGAAGAAATACAACATCCGATGTATCATAACTTCCTATTGTTGGTGGAAAATTAAGTGTTTTAGACGGGTTTGGTCCTAAATGAACATTATATACACGGTCACAATGTTGAGCCAATTGATTGTATAATGCCACTTGATCAGAAGGTTGCTCATGAATAGCTTCATAACAAACAAGTATAGTATCATAGTTTTCCTGGGAAATATTATATAGATAGTTTGTGACATCACTATTGAAAGAGCTGTTAAACTTCAAACCACTTTTAATGGTGTATGAATCATCGGAAGAAGGATAAACAGGACTTCGAGTAGTGGACTTAAAGAAAATATCTCCCTTAAGTTCATGTGCCATTCTAAGCGGGAGATACATAAATTCCTCAGTGCCTAAAACCAAAGTTTTTCCATGAACATATGGCTGTAGTTTTTCTTGAATTGTAGCCATTTGATCTATTAAATCAATTTGATCTGAATCTGTAAGACCAAATCGTCCTGTGAATGCATTGTATGTTTTATTAACACTATTTGGTCCCATAAAGGTTTCAGATTTAGATGAGAAATCGTCAATATAGATGTTTCTAACGATATTTGACTCCGGTAATTTAGTTTCAGAATCACTCTTTATCTGTTTCTCAAATAGTTCGTGAGAGATTATTTGATCAAGATCAAGCGAACCATTTACAACATCTCCAATGGATCCTTGAACTAATGATATAACATTTACATGAATGTTTTCGTTTTTTTCGAAGTCAGAGTATTTATCTAAACTAGCTTGATTTCTCCAGTCCAAATAAGTAAGAATATGAAATTCGCTAGTACCAAATTGCTCTTTAATGGACTTCATAATATTAAGGAGAGTTTGGCCTGTTGAGATTTCATCATCAACAAGTACAATACGTTTTGCTGAGTTTAAATCAACATGTTCATTTGTGTATATATTATGAGCCGTGGCGTGAGAATGTGGTTCCTCAAACTTAATGACAGGTCTGTTATGAGTGACTTGTTCGCGTGTTGTATGATAAAATCCACCACTTCCACTGAAGGCTTCAAACACAGAATGTGTCATGCCTGTAGCCGTTTCTGCAAAACCTATAAAAACGGTATCAGAGCTTAGAGGGTATTTAGTAAAGCGAAGAATATCTGAGTGATTATCTTCACCAGATGCAACAGCGTCTAATAGTTCTAAGCGATCTTCAGCATGTTTACCAGTTAGAGATTCATATAAACCAAGAGCAAGTAATTTACTATAATTAAGAGCCACATAAGGTTTCACTGGAAGGTGTTTCCCTAAGATTTTTGAAACAAATAAGAATCTACGTTTGGGATTGTTGCGTGTAGCCATGGAGAATAAGGTATTGAGTGGAATATTATATGGGTTGCTTCCAACTTTAAGATCTATTGTGTAATGATTGCTGATCGAATGCTTCACTTAATCCTCCTTCTTTGGCGCTTAAGATAGATAAATAATCGTACCCCTTATTAAAGACACCATACACTTGTGCACGTTTCATAATTTTCTTAGCCCACTGTGTGTGAGGCTTAATTTCGTTCATTTTGTTTTCATAGGTACTTTTGAAAACACCACCAGAGCTATTTTCTTCTAGAATGCCATAAGCATCAAGATATTCTTCATGTGTAACAACGTAAAGTGCGTTAACCATAATAAGGTGTGTCGGGTGGATTACGGTTTTCCCTATAAATCCGTTTTCCTTATCGAGAATAATTTCACGGATCAGACCGTCCAAATTGTACTCAATGAGTTTTTTTTCTAAAGTCTAAACCTTCCATACCCAAAACATCATTAAATGGTGTAGAACGGAGTAGGGGCTTTAATAATCTAAGATTATTAGGGAAGTATTCCCATACAGGACCAGACACTATATAGGATGATTTTGATCTAGCAAAAAAAATTGAGAATGTCAGTAATACATTCACTAACAACTTGAATTTGATAGATTGTAACATCTTTTCCTCTACGAATGCCAAAATGAGAACAGAAATCTGTAGCACCAATTCTAATGTTGAGTATCTGATCTTCATAGGGATCCAAAATATCTTTTATAGTATGCAGAGCAACTTTCCGTGTTTCTGAGAATATAATGGATTCAGATTCAAGAATAGGCATAAACCAGTACTTTTTGTCTCTACATTGATTGAGTGTGTCAATAGACTTAACATAGTCATGACCATTAATCTCATCAAATTTTGGCAACACAAATCCACTTAGAATTGAACGGTAAGGTTCTAACGCTTTAGAAAAAAACGTTTAGATGTTTTGCGTTTCGAATTCGAATAAATAGTAACGGTAGTGAATGAGGTGAAAGCTCACCTGTTTCAAGTGCATTCTTTATGACGTTTAATCCTTTTAAGACAGCTTCTTCAGATGCAATGACATCTTCATCTTTAATGGCATCCTCAAGACACAGGACAAGGCTGTTCATTTCAGGATACTTATTCGTAGTAATAATTGACGAAAAAATCATCACGTCCAGCTGGCATATATAGAGTTGCACCAAGAGCATATTTTGAATGATGTAAGTCATTATGTCTATCTATGTGGGACGGCTCTTTGTAAAATATATTTTTTTAGAAGTATTTTCATCTAAAAAGTCAAAGTATCGCAATGGATTTCACTCCTAATTTCAGATTCATAGTATAAAAAAAACTCCGACGTCCATGCTTTTAAGCAATTAGGCAATCGGAGTTTTTTCGTTCAAGTAAAGCAAGCTCATAAATAAGCTTAAACTTAAGGTCTATTTGTAAGCTCGAATGATCTCTGAAAGAGAACCATCATTAGTGCCTTGACCTAATGCACCAAACTTCCATTCATTCGCATTTCGGTAGATTTCTCCAACAATAAGAGACGTTTTGCCAGCATAATCATCAGTTAGATTAAATTTGCAAAGTTCACCACTTTTATTCATGTCAACAATACGAATAAATGCATTTTTAATCATACCAAAATCTTGTCTGCGTTTTACACAGTCATAGATATTAACGACAAATACTATTTTTTCAACGTCCCTAGAGATCGAGCTAAGATCAAGCATGATTTGTTCATCATCACCATCGCCGTCACCTGTTAAGTTATCACCTTGATGGATAACACTATTGTCTTTGCTTTTTAAGTTACCGAAGTAAATTAGATTACTTTTGTTTGTGAGTTTTCCATTTGCATCTAACATGATTGCTGAAGCGTCACAATCAACGTTTGGTGTTCCGCCACCGAACAGACCGCCAAGAAGACCACCTTTAGAAGCAACTGGATCCCAGCCTAGACCAACCATAATTTTTGATAGACCCGCTGAACCTTTTGTAAGGTCGATTTTTTGACCTTTTACTAAATTAATACTCATTGAAGCACCTCCGTTGTATGCCTAAACATCAAGTCCGTAATTTTTACAAAGTGCTGCTAAGCCGCCTTGGAACCCACTACCGATTGCGTTGAACTTCCACTCACTACCATGTCTGTAAAGTTCGCAAACGACCATAGCTGTTTCAATAGAGTATTCTTCTGTAAGGTCATAACGCATTAATTCTACGCCGCTTTCTTCATTAAGAACGCGTACAAAAGCGTTAGAAACTTGACCGAAGTTTTGTGAGCGTGTTACAGCATCGTGAATTGTTACTGTGATAGCAACCTTATCAACATCTGCTGGAATCTTAGCAAATTCAATAATAAGCTGCTCATCATCGCCTTCGCCTTCACCAGTACGATTATCGCCTGTATGAATTACACCACCACTTGGGTGTTGTAGATTATTGTAGAATATAAAGTCATGATCATTAACTGTTTTGCCACCACCATTTACAAGAAATGCTGATGCGTCAAGGTCAAAGTCATAACCGCCATCATATCTGTTTGTGTCCCAGCCCAAACCAATAATTGCCTTTGCTAGGTTATTGTCTTTAGTCAGATCGATTTTCTGACCTTTGGATAGTGAAATAGCCATTAAATCCCCTCCATATCATTTATGTTGAGTTGCAATATTTATTTGAGATACGCCTTTATACGTTAATACCAAAGTTTGTACAAAGTGCTGCAAGACCGCCTTCGAAACCTGCGCCAGTGGCTGCAAATTTCCATTCGCCATTGTGTCTGTATAGTTCAGCAACAACAACAGAAGTTTCAATGCTGTAGTCTTCACTTAAGTCATAACGAATAAGTTCTTCATTAGAGTCTGAGTTAAGGATTCTAATAAAAGCATTTGACACTTGACCAAAGTTTTGAGCACGAACGTCTGCTTCGTGAATCGTTACTGTGAATGAAATCTTTTCTACTGAAGCAGGTACTTTTGCCAAGTTGATTTGGATTTGTTCATCATCGCCATCACCTTCGCCAGTAAGGTTATCACCTAGGTGTTGTACTGATTGAGAAGCATGCATTAGATTGTTGTAAAAAACAAAATCTCCATCAGAACTAACTTTGCCATTTCCATCTGTAAGGAATGCAGCAGAATCTAAATCAAAATCATTTCCGCCATCATATTTATTTGTGTCCCATCCTAATCCAATAAGTACATTACTTAGTCCAGGGTTCGTTTTTGTTAAATCAACTTTTTGTCCTTTTGATAAATTTACAGCCATAATTATTCTCTGTTTGAGCAAATCTCAAACAGATTCACCTCCTCGTCAATTTCTACTTTTTTAACTCCACCAGTTAAATGCTATACCCGCAATGTATCCTAGGAAAACAATGTAGCCAGCTAGCATAATACGTGCATCAGATTTTTTAACACCGCTCTTCTTGAGTAGAATTCCACCAGTTATTAGCATGGAAGCCACTAGGAAGAATAACATTCCAATGTTCTTAGCAAAAGATACAGGAATAGCTGTACCTGCAATAATCATTGGTAAACCAAGACAAATACAAATATCGAATATATTAGAACCAACTGCGTTTGCAATGGCACCATCTGCATCACCACGTTTTGCTGACTTAACAGATAGTAGTGTATCAGGAATTGATGTTGCAGCAGCGATTATAATTACTGAAGTGATAAACTTTGGTATTGATAAGAACTCTGCAACCACACCAGCAGAAGCTATAATAGCATCTACACTGACCCATATAGCAGCAATTGTAACTAAAATCCAGAAGATCATACTTGGATATGTCATATCTTCAACATCCTCGTGATCATCTTCTTCTATATCACCACTAGCTAGTGCAGCTTGATGGGATTTTGTTTGTCTGTTAAGAAAAACAATATAGCTAATATAAACAAGAACTAGGGCTATACCAGAGATCGCATTAAAGGAGCCTGAATACATGCTAAATCCGAGTACCACTAAAGAAAGAATATAGAAGAACATGTCTCTATAAACACTTTTCTTGTCTACTGCAAGGTGTAAAGAACCTTTAAATGCTAAGATACTTGCCATAGGAATTAGGAGGACATTAAATATGCCCGAACCTGCGATTGTCGGAACACCAACATCGGTAAACTCCTTATACACAAGTACTGCGATCATTGCTGTTGCAAACTCTGGAAATGATGAGGCAATAGCATCAAAAGTAGCACCTCTAACAGATGTTGGTACTTTCAGTTTAATACCTAGAACATGTAATACATCGCCCAGTTTGTCAGATGCAATACTAACAACCCAAGACATTAGAAGAATTAGGGGTATTGCAATATAAATACTGTTAATAAATTCAAACACAAAATCACCTTTTTTTCATTTACTATGATTGCATCCAAGTCCTACATTACTTGAAATATTTCACAAATTGATTATATCATGTATAGCTATGATATTTACTTTACGAAGTTGTTTCAATTTTGAAATTTTCACACAATGCCTGAAGTCCACCAAAGAACCCTTGTGCAACACCTTTTATTTTCCATTGACCTTTATGTCTATACAGCTCACATAGAACAATGGCATTTTCATTTGTCATATTGTCTGTGAAAGATAATTCAAGAAACTCCTCATTGTTATGAGTGATGAAATGAAGTTTACCATTTTGCAGTTCTCCAAACTTTCTACTCTCATCTAGGATGGTTGCCGTCACAGAAATAGAATGAATATTACTTGAAACTTTATTTAAATCAAGTTCAGCACAGATATCATACTGCTTTGCAATTGGTAGCTTTTTGTCAGTATCAAGCACAACAGAGTTCATATTTGCCACAGGATTATTATAGAAGATAAAGTCTTCTTCTTTTGCGCGTCCTTCTTCATCCGTTAAGAAAAAGGAGAGGTCTACCTCAAAGTTGGAAGACTTGTAATCCCACTCAGCTGCAAGCATTAACTTCAAATCGTTAAAACCTGAATCAGCAAACCCAAGTTTCATACCAGGTTTTAATATTTTCAGTTTGCTCTTATTAATTGGTACTGTTTGAATTTTCGGCTGTGGTTTTGCAGTATGTGTAGTTTGAGTTGAATTTGCTGCCCTTGTTGAAGGCTGTGATGTTTTTATTGGTTGATCACTATTTAGATTAATAATACCTGAATGTGTGATACCAGATGAACTTACAACCTTGATTTTACTATTTTCAAATGATAGGCTTTCTTTTTTTCCAGTTTCAACTTTTATACTCATATTATCAGTCCTAATCTATACCAACATCGATACCACCATAACGTTCAGATGGTTGAACAATTACAACTTCACCAGGATTATTGAATTCCATGAAGTAACTTTCACCAGATGACTGTCCAATAAATGTTTTCCAGTTTACATCTGCTCTAAATCCAGGATCTGGACCAGTCCAACAAATAACCGCATCTGGATCGACAACACAAGGTGTTTCAAGAACAATAGGGTTTCCATTAGATGTAATTACAACCTGCGCATTATCAGATTTACCTGTTAATGCAGATGTAAATAGTCCTTTTTGTGATGCAACACCAGATCCAATAAATCGAACTTTATATTCACAATCCGTTGTGAATGCCAAAAGGTTTTCACCTTCAACGCCAAGGCTTTGACCTTTTTTTAATGTGATAACACTGACGTGATTTGCACGATGTGCCATATAGTAAGCACCATTTCCTGAGACTTTCATAATAGGAATGTCTTCACCAGTCAGTTTTCTTGCAGCTAAATT
>JDSF01000166.1_pt1 | contig 46411 bp, 49 predicted proteins | sample 199441 | NCBI WGS metagenome assembly JDSF01 (sample SAMN02592751, study PRJNA231836) | bioreactor metagenome | isolation source: continuous culture bioreactor denitrification-DNRA | place: Germany: Bremen
TTACAAATCATTATGGTGCAGAAATCAATAGTTATGCATTCCAAGATATGGATAAATTTAAGGGAGTAATTGACAATGTAGTTTTTTATGTGACGAATAGCGACATAAAATATGATAGACGGTGGGTAAATCTTCATGGACTGAAAAAAATATACTTCGTCCAATGATGAAAACCAGGATTTAAGCATTCCAGCTGATCAATGGGAAGCATCAATATCTAAAACAATAGATGAGTATTATAGGGGATTCTTGACAATATATGAAAATCAGACACAAGTAGAAGAAAACCCAATTGAAGAAAAAAAAGTAGAGATTGAAGAAACTCAAGTGCTTGTTGAGAGTGATGCAAATGATACAATGGTTATTGACTATATTATGGGGATAACTGACAAGGAATTTGATTTACATTGTTATAGTACCTACAATCCACCAGGAGAACCACTTGTAATTCGGAAACTTGATAAACCAGCAATTATTTATGTCAGTGCTTATGAGGAAGGGACTTGGCAAATTGTAGCAGAATCACCAGAGGATATTCTTGCAGTTGTGATAAGAGGGTTTGAGAAGCAAAATATTGAAAATAGCGAGTTCAAGACTTTTGTCATACATGATACGAGCTTCTTCAATATGGCTGGGTTACATGAAAATGAAACATTAGAATATGCAGAAAGTGTTCATGGCCTTTGGGGTATGGAACCAACGACAATATGGAACGAAGAACCTGAGATTGATGGTAAAAGAAGTGTTATACCAGTAGGAAAAAGTGTCGATTTTAACTCTGACGTTGTATTGAAACATTATACTGGTGAGTCTTATCAAGGGGGCTATTTTGATGATGGGATATCGATATATCCAAAGAATGTAGCCGGTTACACAGGGGTATGGTGGGATTCCAATTTTATGACTAATAGGGGGTATAATGAAGGGCTCTATTACTTTGAAAGTGAAATAGTCGTTGGCAATGGTATGCAACTAGCTGATTGGACAAATGTTGGTATTGGAACGACTTCAAAGAGTGGTATGTTAGATTATTATTTTGATGATGGAATAGATGGTTCATATGGTTATGGGGCTATATATAATCTTACCACCAGTTCAAATGTTCTGAGGCGTGCCAACCCAATAAAAAGTGATATGGTAATAACAGGAGATATTATTGGTGTTGCTTTGAATTTAGATACTCATAAGGTATATTATTCATTGAATGGAGAATGGATAAATGGGAATCCCTCTGAAAATGATGGAGGAATTCAATTGAAAGATAACAGAACGTATTATGCATGTGCAAGTATATCTACGACTTCAGAGACAAACAAGGGAGCGGATCAAATTACTCTCTATTTTGAAGCTTCAGATTTTGTCTATACTATACCAAATGGGTACCAGCATATGCTCTTAAATGATAAAGGTGAAATAAATTATTAACTTCACTATTTATCATTTAAGGCTAGGGAACTTATTTTGGAGGTTTGCTTTTGACCACGACTATGAATAAGATAAGTACCTAGTAAAATGATGAATCCACCTAGAACAGTCTTAAATGAAATAGATTCTCCCAGTAGAATTAGTCCCCATAAGATGGCTGTTATTGGTATTAAGTAAGTTACTGTCAAAGCTTTGGTAGGACCGATGCTATTAATAAGATCGTAGTATAGTAAGTAAGCAATCGCACTACAGATAACTGCAAATATGACTACCGTAGCAACTAAATTAGGTGTCACAGTTATAGATACAGGGTATAAGAAGGCAAGAGCCAAAAGGGCCAAGCCAGCCAATAATTGACTGCCTGCAGCGATTGCTTTTGGCTTAATGTGGGACGCTCTTAACTTAATATAAACACTACTTAGTCCATAACAAAGTGCAGCTACAATGCAAGCACCTATGGATAGGAAATATTCAGTACCCATTCCTGACACATTTACGCTTGTTACTATTGCAACACCAATTGTCCCCAAAATGAGCCCAGAGCCTTTTCGTATATTGAGTGGCTCAATTAGGAATAAGGCTGAGAAAATAGCTCCAAACATAGGAGATAATGAATTCAGAATTGAAGAGAGTGATGCATCAATATGTAACGCCGCATAGGCATACATAAAGAATGGAACAGACGAATTAACAACGCCAATAACGAGCAAATGTATGAAGTCACGCTTCCACTGAATCCTATAGCCTATAAAGCGAAATACTATTAGTAGGAAGACGCCAGCAATCAAAGTCCTCATGCTTGCAGTAAGTATTGGACCAAGCTCAGGAGAGATAACTCTCATGAAAATAAATGAGCCACCCATATAGCTGATAGGAGTGTAAGTTTTGATATATTTTTTATGTCCATAGGCCACCTCTTAATAAATGATTTATTGATGAAGTGAGTATAACATCTTTTCAAAAGTTATGATAGCGGGTTTCGGATGTGGCTTCATATGGATAAGTCAGTTTTTTTAAATAATTCAGTCAGATAAATACATGTTCAAAGACCAGAATCTAGCGTATGATGAATACAAATCAATGAAACAAGAGCAAATTGTGGTATCGAAACCGGTTCCGCAATATTTTTTAAGAAACTACGAAACCGGTTCCGAAACGAACGCCACCTACTAAAAGGAAGACAATTATGGTTGCAAATTTTGTACAGAGGTTAAAAAAAAGAACGTTACCTACAGATGATGGCACTACTTGGTATAGCATGGATTATCGTATTTAACTACACGCCCATGTATGGCATCATCATCGCTTTTAAGGAATATAAGATAATCAAATCTATTTCAGAAGTGGATTGGGTTGGCCTTAAATGGTTTAAGGAAGCATTCCTTGATGAGAACTTCATACCCGTACTAAGAAATACTTTGGCAATTAGTATTTTGAAGCTTCTTATTGGATTCCCGTTGCCAATTGTATTCGCAATAATGCTAAACGAAATAAGACAAGTGAAGTTCAAGCAATTTGTTCAGACAGTTTCTTACTTACCTCACTTTCTATCATGGGTAATTCTTGGTGGAATCCTAATGAACTGGTTATCAGACATTGGCCTTTTCAATGAAATAATGACAATGGTTAATCCTAGTCATGAGGCAACCAACTATTTGGCCAAGCCGGATTATTTCTATGGCATATCCGTATTCTCAGATATATGGAAGGAACTTGGTTGGAGCGCGATTATATATCTTGCAGCCATCAGTGGTATAGATCCACAGATGTATGAAGCAGCAACGGTGGATGGCGCATCTAGGTTCCAGAAGATTCGCTTTATAACGATTCCTAGTATCACAGGGACAGTGGCCATATTGTTTGTTCTTGCAGTATCAGGTTTGCTAAACACCAATTTTGAACAGATTCTAGTTCTTAAGAACTCACTAAATGCCCCAACGGCAGAAGTGATTGACACCTATGTCTATAGAATGGGAATCCAATCCGCAAGATTCTCTTATGCCACAGCAATTGGGCTATTTAAGTCAGTGATTGCATTAATACTACTACTAACCGCTAATAAGATGACGAGGAAACTGACTGGTCATGGATTGTATTAGTAACACATTAAGGGTTGAGCGCATTATGAGAAGGAAATCTGGAGGATATCATGGCAAAGTATAAGATACGACTAAGCAAGGGTGAAAGAACCTTTGAAACAGTGAATTTATTAATAATGAGCGTCATATGTTTTGTGACCCTTTACCCAATATGGTACACCTTGATTCTATCATTCAACGATGGTGGTGATGCTCTTAAGGGAGGCATATTTTGGCTACCACGACTTTTTACATTAGATAACTACAAGGCAGTTTTTAGGAACTCAGGCATCGTTACAGCATATTCAGTAACTGTCATGAGAACTTTAGTGGGAACAGTGACCAATGTATTCTTTACCGCTATGGTTGCCTATGCCTTTTCTAAGAAAAGTATGATTGGAAGAAAGTACTACATGGCTATTGGAACCATTACCATGTTCTTCAATGGAGGTTTGATTCCTTTTTTCTTACTTCTAAAGAACCTAAGCCTATTAGATACATTTTGGGTGTATATCATACCGACAATGTTTAATTTCTTCAATTTACTCATATTCATGGCATTTTTTAGTGAGATACCTGCATCACTTGAAGAATCGGCAAAAATGGATGGGGCTAATGACTTTGTTGTATTCATTAGAATCATCATGCCACTGTCAAAACCTGTTCTTGCAACCATTGCATTATTCTCAGGCGTATGGCATTGGAACGATTACTTCTTTGGTGTTGTATATATAAGCAAATCAAGTCTACAACCTATTCAGACTTATTTGTATAAGATTGTCGCAGAAGCAGGATCATCAAGGATGGTTATGTCCAATCCTGTTGGCGTCAGCAAAAGTAATGTAACATCGAATTCAATTAAGTATGCAACCATGGTTGTGACAACGTTACCGATTGTTCTGGTATACCCTTTCTTACAAAAGTATTTTGTAAAAGGTATTATGCTTGGGGCGGTTAAAGGGTAAGAACATGACAACAACAATTCAATTAAGGGAGGAACCAAATGAAAAAACTTTAACATGAAAAAACTAATGTCTTTACTATTAGTAATGGTACTTATCAGTGCATTGTTCTCAGCTTGTGCTAAGAAAGATGACACAAGTAGCAGCGATACAACAGCCAACACAGAAGAGAAAAGTGAAACATCTGAAACGAAATCAACAGATGACTCAGCTGATTCAAGCGATACATCAGACACAGTAACAATGGGATGGAAAGAAAATGCTGGGGATAAAATAGATTTAACATGGTACCTGAACTTCTCATGGTACCCAAACCAATGGGGTGTTGACGCTACAAGCCAATACATCACAGAAAAAACAGGGGTCGATATTGAGTTTATCGTACCAGCAGGTAACGAAGCTGAAAAACTTAACTCAATGATTGCATCAGACACATTACCTGACATCATTACTCTTGGATGGTGGGAGTCACAAGTTAATACAATGATTGAAGGTGAACTTGTTTATGCACTTGATGAGTTGGCAGAGGAATACGATGCTTATTTCTTCGAAGTAGCAGACCCAGCCAAACTTGGATGGTACCAAAAAGAAGATGGCCATACATATGGATATCCTAATGCTTCTTACACACCTTCAGACTATGATAAATACGATACAATTTACTCTAACGAGACATTTATGGTAAGAAAAGATATGTATGAAGCTATCGGTTCACCTGATATGTCTACGCCAGAAGGTTTCACTCAAGCACTTAGAGATGCAAAGGCTATGTTCCCAGAAGTGAACAGCCAACCACTTATTCCATTTGGTCTTCATGAATTTGGTGATATTGGAAACCCATCACTGGACAAGATGCTTCCAAACTTCTTGGCTATTGACAAAGAAGACTCAGGTGAAGTATTTGATTACCGTAATGATTCTAGCTGGCAAACTTGGATGAAAACATTCAGAAGCGCTTACGCTGAAGGCTTAATTGCTGATGATGTATTCATCGACAAACGTGTTCAAATGGAAGAGAAAATAGCTCAAGGTAGATATTTCTCAATGTTATACCAAGGGCAAGATGCTCTAGCACCAATCAAATCACTGTATGCAGAGAACCCAGAACAAACTTATATTGCAGTTGATGGACCAAAGAACATGAGTGGTGCAGACCCAACACTTGGTGCAACAGGTGTAGCAGGATGGACTGTAACAATGATTTCCAAAAACTGTGAGAACCCTGACAGAGCCATCGAATTTTTCAGCTATATGATGAGTGAAGAGGGACAACATGATATCTACTTAGGTGCTCCAGTTGCATATGAAACAGTGGATGGCAAAGACCAATTCTTACCAGAAGTTAAAGAATTAATGAATACTGACCGTGCTGCATTTGACCAACAATACGGCGCAGAGAATACATTCTGGATGTTCATGGACCTAGCAATGCAAAGCCAGTGGAACCCAGCACTTGAAGAACCAGTTAAGCAATTCAAAGAGTGGACGTCACCATATGTAACATGGATGGGTCATTTTGATGACATTAACCCACCAGCAGATACAGACCTAGGTGCGGAGTACTTACTTATCGATAACAAGTGGGGGCAAACATTACCACTTATGTTACTTGCTGAAAGTGATACAGAATTAGAAGCTTTATTAAATGAATTCTTTGCTTACAGAGATGACCATAGTTATGCTGAAATCAAAGCTTTCCAAACAGAGAAAAATGAACATCAACAAAGACAAACTTGGACTTAAGTAGTAAATACAAATTTAGTAATAACTTTTTTGAATAAATCAATTTACTTAAAGGAGTCATGGCCAGGCTGTGACTCCTTTAAGTAAATGAATTACGTGGAGGATAAGATGGTTAAGTACTATTACGACGCCCAGAACAATTTCGTTATTGAAGATTATATGAAGGCTAAAACTTTTTCAAGCTTTTTACCAGGGATAGCTGGAGAGCAAGGGATTCCTATATGGGCATTCTATGTCAACCGTGGCCAAGGGATATCTAGTTTTGGAATCCAAGATAAAGACAATCCAATAATGGAATTCTACCCAGCCAATGGTGCTTATCAGAATGTTGGTATCAATGGATTCAGGACATTTATAAAAGAAATGAATCAAGAAGATGAGACAAGTCCTGATTCAATCTATGAACCATTCTCCAATACAAAAGAATCATCCACAAAGATGGTCATTAGAAAAGATAGCTTTTCTATTGAAGAAGTCAATAAGGTCATAGGGCTAAAAGTCAACGTACAGTACTCAACCCTATCCAATGTACCAATTGGAGGCTTATCAGAAGTGTAGAGATTACTAATATCAGTGATGGGCAAAAGCTAATGGAAGTGGCTGATGGAATGCCAGCTCTTCTACCATACGGTGTAACCAACAAAGCATACAAAGAAATGAGCAACCTAATCAGAAGTTGGATGGAAGTAGAACACTTAGAAACAGGACTGCCATTTTATAAACTAAGATCTAGCACAAAAGACGAGGCAGTGGTTGAAGAAGTAAAATCTGGTTACTTTTATCTAAGTGATGGTATTAAAGATAATGATGGCAAGGCAATCACCCTTGTTGATCCAAGTCTGATGTTTGACTATAGAACAGACCTTGGATATCCAGAAGGGTTCTCAAAGACATCAATTGATTGTATGAAACAATCAGAACAAGTGGTTGCTAACAAAGTGCCTTGTGCCTTTACATTAAAATCTTGTGAAATAGAGCCAGGTGATACATTAACCATTAATAGTGTTATCGGTTATTCAAATGATTATGAGACCATCAGTAGATTTGCTGATGGCATTGATATAGATGGATTCGTAGGACAGCAGTGTGCTATAACCAAAAATGAAGTTGAGAAAATCAGTGATGAAATTAGTACGCAAACGGGTGTGAAGGCCTATGATGCTTATATACGACAAAACTACTTGGACAATGTCCTTCGTGGCGGAAAGCAATATTTTTTGAAGGCAAGGACCAAGAGTATGTTTACCATATATTCTCAAGAAAGCATGGGGACCTTGAAAGGGATTATAATTTCTTCTCTTTAGAACCATCAACTTACTCAAGGGGGAATGGAAACTATCGTGACGTCTGTCAGAACAGAAGAAATGATGTTGTCATGAACCCAAAGGTCAAGGATTTTAATGTCAAGATGTTCTTTAGTCTTGTACAGGCGGATGGCTATAATCCCCTAAGTATAAAGGGAACAAGTTTTCATATTGAAAAAAAACAATTCTTTGGGGCTCAATAAGTCCTTAGCTGTTGGAGGCTTATCAAACGATGTGATTGCAAAGGTCATGAAAATGACTGAGCAAGCATTTACACCAGGATCATTACAAAAGAGTCTCAGTAATATTCTAGGAAGTGATGAAGAAATGGTGGATAAGATTCTAAGGATTATTATCAAAGAGTCAAACCAACAATTCGACGTTGATTTTGGTGAAGGTTTTTTGGAGCGACCACTTTACTTATAACCTAGATATTCTTAAGACTTATGACTATATGTACCCTGATCAAATGGAGAACATCCTCTATGATGACTATAGTTTTATGACATACAACGCACCTTATTATGTTCTTCCTAGAGCTGAGAAGTACAACAAAATAGACTGTAATAAAGTAAGGCAATACGATGCCATTACCAAAAAGAAGAAAAAGGTCAATGAATGGATAACTGATGAGAGAGGCACCGTAGTTAAAACTAATTTGCTCAGTAAGTTGCTGGTATTAGCAGCAACCAAATTCATGAATCTTGACCCCTATTGTATGGGTGTGGAAATGGAAGGGGATAAGCCAGGCTGGAATGATGCACTAAATGGCCTGCCAGGATTAATTGGGTCAGGTATGAGTGAAACAGTTGAGCTTAAGCGAATTATCGATTATGTCCTACAAAAGTTAAGTCAATTCGACAATCGCAAAACAGTGGCAGTTCTTGGTGATATCAAATTACTCCTTGATGGCCTTGAAAACATCTTGGCGTCAGTTGACCCTATGATTATCCATGAGTCAGAAGCACTGAGTTATAGGTTATGGGATAGCATGAATAAGTTGAAAGAGGCTTACCGTGACAAAATAAAGTACCATATGGACAGTGACCACACAAGGTATAAGGTAAAAGACTTAGAGAGACTACTTCTGATTATGTCATCAATTCTAGATAAAGGTATCAGCAAGGCTAAGATGTACAGTGATGGTATATTACCAAGTTATTTTATCAATGAAGTGACAACTTATGAGGAACTTGGCACACTCACATCTTACGGTGAACCTGCGGTTAAAGCCCTAAGCTTCAAAAACAGTCCTCTACCTTTGTTTCTAGAAGCACCAACAAGGTATATGAAGACTTTGACCAGTGAGAATGCCTTAGCTTTACATGAACAAGTCAAAGAAACGGCTATCTATGACAAAAAACTTCAGATGTATAAGACATCGGAATCTCTTGATGATGCTTCAATGGAAATAGGACGAATTAGAGCCTTCACACCAGGTTGGTTAGAAAGAGAGTCAATATTCTTACATATGACATACAAATACTTACTGAGCCTACTGGATGCAAAGCTTTACGATTCATATTTTGAGGAAATTAAAACGAATCTAGTACCATTTTTATCACCTGATGTATATGGCAGACCAACGACTGAGAACTCCTCATTTATAGCTAGTGATGTGAACCCAGATGAAAGCTTAATTGGTCAAGGATTTGTATCACGGCTTAGTGGGTCAACTGCTGAAGCCATCAGTATGTGGGTCAAGATGTTTATCGGAGATCATGGTTTTTCATATGATGGGGATGTCTTATCCTTCAGATTTGAGCCTGTCTTAAGCAGCGACTTCTTCGACGAACAAGGACAAGTCTCTTATACATTATTTGGCAATACAAAGGTGGTTTATTTAAACGAATCTGGAAAAGCCACATTTGGACAAGATAGGGCAAAGGTTATTGACATTCATTTAGATGGTGAAAGTATTAATGGTAATGTCATTGAAGGTTATGAAGCAAGTAAGCTTCGAGATGGTGCTTATACAATTGTGACGGTTTATTTAAAGTAGGAGGTACAGGGATGGGTAAATACATTACTTTGATGCTTGTACTCATATTTATTACAGGATGTCAAAGCCAAGTGAAGGAAAGTCAGGTTGAAGAATTTTTAGTTTCAGAAGAGGAATGGCAATTGGTTTTCCAAGACGAGTTTGATGGTGAAAGATTAGATACGACAGTATGGTCTCATCAACTAGGTACAGGGAGTCAATATGGTCTTACTGGATGGGGGAATGATGAAGCCCAGTATTATCTTGAGGAAAATGCCAATGTAAGTGATGGCACATTAGTAATCAGTGCCTTGAGACAAACACACAAAGGAATGGCTTATACATCAAGCCGTATAAGGACAAAAGATGGTTTTAGCAAAGCTTATGGACGCTTTGAAGCAAGAATCAGTTTTCCTATTGGCGATGGCTTATGGCCGGCCTTTTGGATGTTGCCCCAAGAGGAAGTCTATGGTACTTGGGCAGCATCAGGAGAGATTGACATAGTTGAAGTTAGAGGAAGACTGCCAATGGATGTGAGCGGTGCCCTTCATTTTGGTGGTGTATGGCCCAACAATGAATTTATCAGCGGTCATCACAAACTGGAAGAATCAGTTGAATCTTACCATGTCTATGCAATTGAATGGGAGCCAGATGAAATTCGTTGGTATGTGGATGATGTACTCTATCATATATCCAATGAGTGGTTCAGTGTCTCAGAGGGTGAAGCCAACAACAACACTTACCCGGCTCCATTTGACCAACCATTCTATATGATACTGAATTTGGCAGTAGGTGGTCGGTTTGATGACTACAGATTGCCAGATGATGACTTTGAAGAAGCAAAAATGAAAGTTGATTATGTCAGAGTCTATGAGGCTAGAAATTAGGAGATTATTATGGAAAAATTATATGAAGTACATGAATACAACCAAGCGGGTTATAAGACATTGGTTGGATTCGAATCATGGCGTGTAGCTTACTAAATTACATAGATGAATTGGAACCGTCCAACATTGATACTATGGAAAAACACAATGAGACAGATGAAGTCTTTGTACTCCTTGAAGGTGAATGCATTTTGTTCTTTGGTGTGGAAGATACTTATGGCAATATTATAGAAATCAAGGCACAGCCTATGCACCCTAAGAAACTATATAACGTTAAACAAGGGGTTTATCATACGCATGTCCTAAGCAAAACTGCTAAAGTACTCATAATAGAGAATTATGACACAGGGGATTCCAATTCCAGCAAATTACCGCTGAATGCTATCCAAAAAGCTTCAATTAAGAAGATGACAAATGAAATTATGGAGGTCCAAAATGAAATACAACTACGTAAAAGACAATGGCACATTTAAGTTAGATAACCCTCATAAGTCCAGCTATCTTTACTTTCCTCTATGTAACAATGCTGGACTAAAATCATCCATAACACCTGACTTACATGGTGACATCAAACTGAACCAGAACAAATTCGCACTGGAACCAGTTTCTAGTGAGAATCTTCACAGTTCTACATCAAGCCGTAACTTTTGGGTCAAGATTAATGGTCAAAAGCTATGGTCTATGACTGGCAATTCCTCAAGACAAAAGTCCCTTCTTGGTACAGAAAATGAGGAAGTCACTCAGTTGGAAGCTGGGTTTTTATACCATAAAATAACAAGAAAATCCAAGATCCATGCCTTAACAAGTCAAATTACAAGTTTCGTACCATCAAGTAATGACTTGGTTGAAGTGACTAAATATAGCTTGACCAATAATGGGTCAGAATCAATTATTGTTGAACCAACATCAGCCATACCTATATATGGGCGTTCAGCGGATAACTTTAGAGATCATCGTCAGGTGACATCCCTACTGAATAAGGTGGTTATGACAGAATCTGGCATCAGTGTTAAGCCAACATTGTCATTTGATGAGAGGGGTCACCTGGTGAACACAACCATTTATGGCCTTGTATGTGGGTCTGATAAGGCCAAAGCCATTGGGCATATTGACACCCAAGAAGTTTTCATTGGTGAAGGCGGCAGTCTTGATTGGCCACTGGGTCTAATGAATAGAAGCCAAAGTATGTCACCTCTTGTTGGTCAAAATGAAGGTTATGAAGTCATGGGTGGTATTTGCTTCAATGAAATGACTTTGAATCCTTGTGAAACAGTGGATTTCTATGCGGCCATTTATATCAATGATGATAGCTTGCCAGAGTATGACAAACAGTTGATGAATTTATACTGCACACCAAATGGATTTGATGAACACCTTGAAGCGACCAAGTCTTACTGGCAAAGCAAGGTTGACGTTATTGACTATAGCTCAGCTAATCATGGATTTGACCAATGGATGAAATGGGTCAACCTTCAGCCTATTCTAAGAAGAATCTATGGCTGCTCATTCTTACCTCATCATGACTATGGTCGAGGTGGTAGAGGGTGGAGAGACCTTTGGCAAGATTGTCTTGCACTCTTATTGATGGAGCCTACAGAGGTGGGATTCTTACTTTATAACAATTATGCAGGGGTTAGAATCGATGGTTCTAATGCGACCATTATTGGTGACAAACCAGGTGAATTTATTGCAGATCGTAACAACATAACACGTACATGGATGGACCACGGAGCATGGCCTTGGTTAACAACTAAAGAGTACATTCACCAAACTGGAGACATGGCATTCTTGTTGAAGGAACAAGTCTATTTTTCTGACAAAGATATAAAGTTACTTGATAGTGAAGGTAAAGTCCATAGTGGGTCAGTCATAGAACACTTGCTTCTTCAGAACGTATCAACATTCTATAATGTTGGTGATCATAACATCCTTAGACTTGAAGACGCTGACTGGAATGATGCCCTTGATATGGCCGCTGAAAAGGGTGAAAGTGTGGCCTTTTCTTGCCTGTATACCAGTAATTTAAAGGAATTGGCAAAGCTATTAAGAGATATGGAAAGCAGTGGAATGAGTGGCTTATCTTTGACAAAAGAGATGGTGAATCTCTTTGAGTCAGTTGATTACGATTGCATAGACATTAAACGTAACCTACTTAAGGAATACAGAATGTCTATAGCTGATGGTGTAAGCGGCGACAAGGTGACAGTAGAACTTAAGACGCTCTATGTCAACCTTGAGGAGAAAGCTGAGTGGTTTACTAACCATATTAGACAAGAAGAATTCATAACCAATAAGAATGGTGATAGTTGGTTCAATAGTTATTATGATAACAGTGGTAAGGCCGTTGAAGGAGATTTCTCAAGTGGTACTCGCATGATGCTGACTGGCCAAGTATTTGCCCTTATGGGTGGTATAGCTGATAAGGCAATGGCGACGAAGCTTGTGGATGCATGTAAGAAATACTTGTTTGATGTCAAAGTAGGTGGCTATAGACTTAACACAGATTTTGGGGAAATCAAACATGATCTAGGTAGAGGTTTTGGCTTTGCCTATGGACATAAAGAGAACGGTGCAATGTTCAGTCACATGGCCATTATGTACTGTAATGCACTCTTTAAGCAAGGCTTTGTTGTAGAAGCCAATGAATTGCTTGAGGTTCTGTACAAACACTGTGATAACTTTGAGGTCTCAAGGATATACCCATCAGTACCAGAATACGTCAATGAACGTGGTAGAGGTATGTACACTTACTTGACAGGTTCAGCAAGTTGGCTAATCTATACTGTTGTAACACAGATGTATGGTTGTTCAACTTTATATGGAGATTTGAGACTAGAGCCTAAGTTAAAGACAGAACAGTTTGAAGACGGGAAAGCAACAATCAAATTCCTTTATAACCAACAAGCTATCAAAGTGACTTATATCCTTGAGGAAAATAGATTGAAGGACCTTGAAGACAATACTAAAGAGATAAGTAGTCAGTTTGAAGTGAGAAGTATTAAAAATCATTCACTGAAGGAATCTCACATAGCCCTCCTTGATGTTGCTTATAGAAATGAAGGTAACGGGGTTGTTATTGCCAAAGAGTCGCTTCTGAGCTTACACAAAGATGACATCTTAAGTATTGAAGTTGTTTTGACGAAGTCATAAGGATTGGGTATACTTGTATTGGTTCATCGATGACACAACTTTGGAGAAGACAATGGTAAAGATTAATGACATAGCCAAAGCATCTGGTTATTCCAAGACAACAGTATCAAGGGCTTTTAATAACTATACAGACATTAGTGATAAAGCAAGAGAAGAGATTCTTAGAATAGCCGATGAGCTGGGGTACATCCCTAATGCCCAGGCCAGAGGTCTAACCATGAAAAGGTCCTTTTCTATTGGGGTCATTCTTGATGAAATCCTAGGCCTTGGCTTAAGTCATCCTTTCTTCTCACAAGTGATTCAATCCTTTAGGGAAGTGGTTGAGGCCAAAGGTTATAGCATGATTCTTATATCCAATAGCATTGGTAATACCAAGATTGAGAGTTATCTATCCCATTGCAATCAGAGAAATGTGGATGCAGTTTTTATCTTATGTACCAATAAAGAGGAAAAAGGCATACAGGAACTGATTCATAGTTCTATCCCAACAGTTTTATTTGATATTGAAGAAGCAAAGACACATTGTGTCATATCAGACCACTATCAAGGTGCCTATGATGCGACCAAATACTTAATAGACCTTGGTCATCGTCAGATAGGTCATATCTACGGTAGTGAATTGACTTTAGCCGGTCGACTAAGAAAAAAGGGTTATTTGGATGCCATGAATGACGGCGGTGTTACAGTTAATGGTAATCATGTTGTGAGTGGTGGATTCTTTGATTTTAAATACTCAAAGCTGGCAATGGAGGCCATTATTAAGTCAGCCTATCTGCCAACAGCGGTGTTTATAGCTGGTGATATTATGGCACTTGGAGCCATCCAAGCATGTCAGGAAAATTCTATTGTGATTCCAAATGACATGTCGATTGTTGGTTTTGACAATTTGAATATGCTTGAATGGATTGCACCAGCTTTGACAACGGTTGGACAGGATTACAAGCGAATAGCTATGGAATGTTGTACAGTTCTTGATGAAGCTATTGATGATAAGACAATCCCTTATATACATAAAGTGATTCCAACTCATATCATTGAGCGAAATTCTTGTAAGGCAATATAAATGGATAAATACAAAGATAGTTAGGAAGACCCCTTGTGGGTCTTCTTTTATTGATATACTATATATAGTATATCAGTTAGAGACATAGTAATACATATAGTAGACGAAAGAGGATGGTGAACACAGAGTGACATATGAAATAATGCATTTCAATGAATTGACGGTAGACGAATTGTACAGCATGATGCAACTTAGGGAAGAGGTTTTCATTGTTGAACAAGATTGTGTTTATCTTGACTGTGATGGCTATGACCCAAAATGTCATCATTTTATTGCAAAGGTGATCGAAGATGATGAAAGTGAAAAGCCATCATTGGATGTGCCATATGATGCAGTTCTTGATAATGTCGTGGCTACATTACGTATTATGCCGGCGGGTTCGAAGTATGACCAAGTGTCCATAGGACGCGTTGTTGTAGCTAAGTCACATCGTGGTCAAGGTATCGCAGATGATATGATGGCAATGACTATGGAGTTTATAAAGGAAAATTATGGCGACGTTGAAGTCGTTTTGTCTGCTCAAGTTGCAATCAAAGATTTGTATGAAAGAGCTGGATTTGAGGTTATATCGGATGTATATCTTGAGGATGGCATTGACCATGTGAAAATGAAAAGACAGGCCTAATCTTGTACTTAATACGTACATATAAGGATTGTCCTTTATAATGTGAGTGTCCTATGCTACAATATTTGTGAACACAGTATACTGTATACACAACGTGAAAGAAGGCATAGAAGTGACTAAAAACTATTCAGGACCAAAAGCATTAACAGAGTATATTCTCTATCAGAGTAAACATAAAGCGGATAAATCACTGGGCATACTTATTGTTCAAGGTATCTTGGCTGGTATGTACATTGCCATGGGTAGTGTTGCATACCTCAAGTTAGCAGCTAGTACAGCAGATACAGGTATTGGCGTATTCCTTGGTGCTGCAGTCTTTCCAATTGGTATTATTGCCATATTGCTGATGCAAGCTGAACTCTTTACCAGTGATACAATGGTTATGATTGCAGTCTATGATGGCCGTACTAGATTTAACACAATACTTGGTATTCTTGGCTTACTGATTATTGCCAATCTTGTTGGGGCGGTAGCCGTGGCAGGAATGACGGACATATCGGGCATGTTTGGAAGTAATGTTATGGACCTTGCTATATCAAGAGCCGTCCATAAAGTTGAACTGACGACACTAGAGATGTTTGTCAGTGGTATCTTCTGTAATATTCTTGTCTGTACCAGTGTATGTCTAGCATACAGCTGTAAAGAAGAAGTGGCCAAAATTATTGTTGTTTGGCTGGGTATCACCGTATTTGTTCTCAGTGGAACAGAACACGTTGTTGCCAATATGTTTTATCTATTCATTGGATATTTTGGCGGTGCACCAATTAGCCTAATGCAAATATTTTATCACCTTGGGATAGTGGCTATTGGAAACTTTATTGGTGGAGGCGTTATTGTCTCAGGCGTGAATTATTTACTGGCTTACAAAGACATAGAGAAATAGATGGTAAAATATACAGAAAATATAAATAAATCCTATCTAGATAATGTAGGAATCATGTTACGCTCCTTATAGTAAAGCGAATGCTTATGTATAAGGAGCTATTTATATGTTAAAAAATGAATTTTACAATGAATGAACACATAGTCAACGATCACTTGATTTTCAAATCACTAAAAGTTTTGCGATAATCTTTAGGCGTATAACCAGTTTGCTTTTTGAATACGGATGAAAAATAGTACGGCGTTGAATAGCCAAGATTAGATGAGATGACTTTGATTGGTTCATTGTCTATGGCCAGTAAGTCTTTGGCTTTTTCTATTTTCATTCTATTGAAATATTCCATTGGGGAAGCACCAAAAGTTTCTTTAAAGAAACGTATTAGGTAGTTTGGGTGTAAATTGACTTCTTTGGCAAAGTCGTCAATGCTTGGCTTGAGCTTAAGGTTGGTCTCCATATAGATCAGTAAATCATTAAGCTTGGTCTTAGTGGATTGAGGCTTAAGAGATACCTGATTATGGCATAAGGTATTTAGGTAGTAGTAGAGAAGTTCTAAAAGTATTGCGTTGGATTTAAGTGGTGCAAAAGCAGATGGGTCTTTATAGGCCAGACAGAGACGGTCAAATATATTGGTGAGCTCATGGTTGTCAGGTGACTTGATAAGGAGTGGAAAGTTAAGAAAATCACCTAAGGATGTAGCACCTATATGGGCGCTGAAATGACACCAATACTTGGTGTATCGTTTAGGACTTATTGTGCCATATGAGATGGTGCTACCCTGAGGTATGTATATAACATCACCAGCAACAGGGTGATAAGTTACGTCATCAATAGTAACGAAGCCATCACCTTCAATTATGTAGTAGAGCTTGCTGAAGATTAGCTTCTCATTGGTTTCTCTCCAATTAGGGTAAACCATATTCTGGTGGGACTCGATTAAATGAATGTTGAGGTGGGCCATGTATTGGCTCATGATTGTTTGATTCATAGGGTCTCCATGTTTAAATATTAGAAAACTAGGTTAGTATTTTGTATTTATATTATAACATTAGGAATCTATACTGACAATATAAGAAGAAAGCGAAGCTTCATATAAGGTTACAAGACAAAAGCAAATCACTAATGATAAAAAAGAAATGGAGAATAGAATGGGTGTAATAGAGAATTATCTTAAGAAAATTGATCAAGTCATTGAAGGTGGACACTATAAAGACAACTGGGCATCTCTAGGTGATATCATTGAACCAAAATGGTACAAAGAGGCTAAATTTGGCATCTTCATCCACTGGGGACCTTATGCAGTTCCGGCTTTTGCCAGTGAGTGGTATCCAAGAAACATGTATCAAAAAGACACGGAGTGTTATCAGTTTCATATTGATAACTTTGGTCCTCACAAGGATTTTGGTTACAAAGATTTCATTCCAATGTTTAAGGCACAAAAGTTTGATCCAGAGGCTTGGGCTGATTTATTTGAAGAAGCTGGTGCAAGATATGTTATGCCAGTTGCTGAGCATCATGATGGCTTCCAAATGTATGACAGCGAAATCTCAGAGTGGAACGCAGTGAAAATGGGACCAAAGCGAGACGTGGTCGGTGAACTGAAAAATGCTGTAGAGTCAAAGGGTATGGTCTTTACTGCTTCTAGTCATAGGGCAGAAAACTTCTGGTTTATGAACGGTGCAATGGAATTTGATTCAGGTCTAAACTATGAAGGGTATGAAGAGCCTTATGGCTATAGAATACTCGTTGATGATACAGCAGGTAATCCAGCACCTAAGAATGATTATGGAGATAAAGTGCCTGTAGCACATCTGGAAGATTGGCTTGTTAGAACATGTGAGTTGGTTGATAAATACCAACCTAAGGTGATTTGGTTTGATTGGTGGATTCAGAATATTTCTTTTAAACCGTATCTAATGAAATTTGCTGCCTATTACTATAACAGAGGTCTTGAGTGGGGCGTTGATGTCGCCATTAACTATAAAGATGATGCGTATGCTAAAGGTACAGCTATTTTTGATATAGAAAGAGGTCAATTAAGAGACATTAACCCTAGATTCTGGCAGACCGATACGGCTATTGAAAAAACTCATGGTCATACACACATAACAATGACTTTAAGACACATATGTTCTTCGTTCAATTGGTGCGTGGTTGAAGCATAATGGAGAAGCCGTATATGATACGACGTATTGGAGTGTTTACGGTGAAGGTCCAACTGAAATTGTTGAGGGGACTTTCATGGATGTGAAACGTAAGGATTTTACAACAGAGGATATTAGGTACACATACAAAGCCCCTTATATCTATGCTTCCGTATTAAAATGGCCAGAAGATGGTATGGTTACGTTAAAATCTCTTGGATATAACAGTAAATTATTCAAAGGTATCATCAATGATATCAGTCTCTTAAGCTATGACCATCCAGTTGATAGTGATAGAAGAGATGATGGAATGGTTCTTAAGGTTAAGGAAAAGATTGAGACAACTTACCCAGTGGTTTTCAAAATTGAAATCAATTAAAGCTTAGATTGGAGCAATGATGAAAAAAAAGACCAAACGTATTATATATTATGTCAGATGACCACTCAGCTAATGCAATTAGCTGCTACGGATCAATTCTTAGTGAAGTATTTAAGACACCTAACCTTGACCGTTTGGCCAAGGAAGGGACCAAGATGATTTAATGTTATAAGCTTTTGGGACTCCCATCGATTATGAGCCAATTCGTGATAGTTGTTTATGTGATATAATGAAAGCTAGAAGACATTATATCTGACCCTTAAGGAGTCCATATCAATGAGTGATACAAATCATAACCCTAGTTATGAAGAACAACTCAAAAAGATGGTGGATGCTACTGAAGGTTTTCTCAAATTCAGTGGTTCACAGATAGATTATCAGCAGATTATTGATGATTTCATGTACTTGTGTAACGCAAAGTATGCAGTCTTTAATCTATTTGATTCTGATGGGGTGCGCTTTTCGACGGTTGCCATCTCTGGCAGTACGGATATTCTACGCAAAATCACTAAGATACTTGGCTTTGGCCTAGTTGGAAAAAAATGGGAATATGACCCTGTCTATTTCGAAAAAATCAGTCATTCTACAATTACATATTTTGAAGACCTCTATCAGATTGCAGGAGATGTTGTTTCAAAAAGAGCCATCGAAACCTTATCAAATCTAATGCATATTGGCCAAGTGGTTGTTATTAAAATAACAAGAAAGCACAGGATTATTGGAGAATTCACCTTGTTTATGGATAAAGGCAAAACCTTTAATAAAACACTGTTGGCTGAAATCTATTCTAATCAAGTGGGTCTTTTGTTGTCGCGTTTTAATTCAGAGATGAAATTACGCCAAGAAAAGCAATTTCTTGAGACAACCCTAATGTCAATTGGTGATGGTATTATATCAACTGATAGAGATGGCCGTATTTCTTTTCTAAATCCCACTGCAGAGGAGTTAATCGGTGTAACGTTAGAAGCATCTGATGGTAGCTATTGTGAGGAAATTCTAAAAAATATTTGATGAACGAAGTGGTGATAGAATTCCAATCAACTTAAAAGAGATAATGAATCACAAAGGTGAGAAAGTGACCATGGAAGGCGTATTACTTCAGACAATTACTGGTTTGATTATACCCATAGAATGTAGCATAGCCCCCATAAAGGATGACATGTTAGGTGTTATTGGTGTAGTTATTATTTTTAGGGATTGTACGGAACGCCGAAAAAAAACAAGCTGAGATTGGCTATTTAAGCTTTCATGATCAACTAACAGGCCTATTTAACAGACGTTACTACGAAGAAGAGTTGGTTCGAATGGACAGACCTAGAAATTTGCCAATGACCATTATTATGGCAGATGTGAATGGGCTTAAGTTAATCAATGATTCTTTTGGCCATGCCGTTGGTGATCAATTGTTGGTAAAAGCAACTGAAGTCATCAATAAAGGGTGTAGAGCAGATGATATGGTTGCTAGGCTCGGTGGTGATGAGTTTGTTGTTTTATTGCCTAGGACAGATAAGATTCAAGCCGAAGAAATTATTGCCCGCATAAAAGAGTTTGCCAAAGAGGAAAGCATATACGGTACAGCTTTGTCTATATCCTTTGGCTATGGCATTAAATACACCGAGTTTGAAAGTATATTAGATGCGTTCAAAGAAGCTGAAGATTATATGTATAAGCATAAACTCTATGAAAGTGCAGGCATACATAAGAACACAGTCAATCTTATAATGAACACCTTATATGCTAAAAACGAAAGAGAAATGAACCACTCAAAACGTGTTGCCAAACTCTGCGAAGAAATTGCAAGACAAATGGGGTATGAAGAGAATCACGTAAAAGAAATTAGATTGGCAGGCCTTATGCATGATATAGGCAAGATTGGTATAGATGAACAGATACTCAATAAATCCCTTAGACTAGATGACAATGAAAACCATCAAATTCGTAGGCATTCAGAGATAGGTTATAGAATACTAACGTCGGTTAATGAGTTTGCACAAATAGCAAAGTATGTACTTGAGCATCATGAGATGTTGGATGGATCAGGATACCCTAGGGGTTTAAAGGGTGAGGAGATTGCTAAAAAAGTCAAGAATTATTACGGTAGCAGATGCATTTGATGCAATGACCCATCGAAGGTCTTATGGAAGGGTTATTTCTGAACAAGAAGCTGCTGATGAAATTAAGAAAAACGTCAATAAGCAGTTTGATGAGAAGATAGCCAAGACGTTGATTGTGAACGTGTTGGGTCTTAAGTGGTAGATATGCAGACAACTTCAGGGGTCAATGAGTTATTGGCCCCTGAAGTTGTGTACTCAAAAGTAATTAAGTATGACACTAAAGATGCTGCTGATGGTGGTGTATAAATAGTTGAAGCTCTTCTTTAAGCTTTTGACCATCAGGGGCAGCGTCAATGTCTTCTTGTTGGTACTTGCGGACCCTACCATCTTTGATTTCTATGAAAGTGTCACAGATGGTGTCTCTTAAATAGCGATCATGAGAACAAAGTAGCAAGGTGCCCTTAAAATGACTAAGGGCCTCTTGTAATGTTTCTTTGGTAAGAATATCAAGGTGGTTTGTTGGTTCATCTAGAATAAGTATATCCACTTCATTTAGAATCAGTGAACCTATCTTAACCCTTGTACGTTCCCCCATACTTAATCGACCAACGAGTCTTGTCATAATATCTTTTGGCAAAGCAAGGTTTGCTAGGACTTGACGGGCATTGGTGATCATAGTCTTGGTAGATAAGTTCAGAATCTGCTCGACAGTCTGCTGATTGTCCATGTCTAGAATGTCCTGGCTCAAATAGGCCACATTCTGTCCACCATTAAAGTGAATCTGACCCTGATAATCATTGTCTAAGCCTCTAATCATATTGATTAGGGTTGTCTTCCCGGAACCGTTATTGCCAACTAAGCTAACACGCTCATTTTTAAAGATGTAGAAATGTGCATCTTCAAATAAAACACGTTGATCAAAACATTTGCTTACATGTTCAACGCTGAGTACCTTCTTTTGCTTAGAAGATGAATCACCAAAGTCAAACCATATGTTGACTTGGTCATCAGGTTTGGAGACACCATCTGAGGTCAGCTTTTCAAGCCTTTTAATTTTGGACTTAATCTGCTTGTCCTTTTTTTTCTTAACCTTTTTTTTCTGAAATGTTCTTTGGAACCAAATTTGGTGCCAGTAATATCTTGCTTCTTAGTTGAGGTTCTATGGCCTTTGCTGGACCATTGCTTCAGTCTTTTTATTTCTGTGTTAATATCTGCTTGTTCTTTTTGTTGTATAGCCCAGGCATTCTGGTGACTTAATCTTGCGTGGGCTTTTTGTCTTTTATAGTCGGAGTAATTGCCATCATATTCTATGAGCTTATTGTTTTCGATTTCAACAATTCGATGGACTGTCTGGTCAAGACAATACCGATCATGAGAGATGACAATGATAGCACCTTTATAGCCATCAATCTGCTTTATGAGCCAATTGACACCCTTTTGATCAAGGTGGTTGGTTGGCTCGTCAAGTATAAGCAAATCATAACTGGCTAGAAAGAGCTTGTTTAAGTGTTTCTTGGTTCGCTCTCCACCACTAAGATAGTCAGGCATAGTATGCTCATCTGATTGATTAAGTTCATCAGTTTGGTGAAGCATACCAATTGTGGGACTGGCAAATCGGTGGATATGACCTTTTTTTGTAGTCTATTTCTTCAGCCAATATCTTCACTAGAGTAGATTTGCCACTACCATTATGACCAATTAAGCCTATGCGGTCCCATGTTGTCACTGTCAAAGACACATCATCGAGTACCAATCTGTCATCGTATTCTTTTGTTATATTTATAAGTTCTATAAGGTTCATATAATCACTGCCTTGTGGGTCATGGCGTGATGATTACGTGTGTGTCGTCTATGAACAGTGGATTTTTGGCAACAAAAAAAAGACACTTACACCTAATACCACAATTACACACGAACCCCTTGGTCTATACCGGAGGTATCGTATGAAGTTAATTGTTTCGCATTAGTATTTAGTAAACATCTTTTCTCCTAAGCCCTGTGGCCACTGTTCTATAAATCTAAAATAACATGATAAAGGGCTGGCGTCAAGTGTCGACGCTGGCCCTTGTTGACTCTAGTCTTTAGAACTTACAGGCTAGCCCATTGATAGATGAATTGACGGTGCCTTCTATCACTAACGCATATTATATTACGAAACGACTTAATATAATTGTGTCAGCACATCATCCTATAATCCGATATAATAGTTCTATAGACATATTTCAAAACAAACATAGGAGGTATTGATATGGATGTATATATTGGACTTGATATAGGTGGTACGAAGATACTTGGCGCAATGTACGATATGAGCGGCAATGTCATCGAAAGGGTTAAGAAAAAGACCAAAGCAGCTGAAGGTGTTGACAAGGTTATAGAACAGATTTATAAAGTTGTGGACACATTGCTGGAAAAAAGAGATATTACCCTTCTAGGAATTGGTGCTGGGTGTCCTGGTATTGTCCTTGAAGAAACATTGGTCACATTTAGCCCCAACATTCCCTTCAAAGATTTTAACTTAGGTGTCTTAATCAAAGACCGTTATGATGTGCCTTTGTCCTTGGCAATGATGTCAATGTGGCAATGTTTGGTGAGTGGAAAGCAGCCAATATTGCAGGATCTAAGAATATTCTTGGCGTTTTTGTTGGTACAGGCATAGGTGGTGCCATTATTCTTGACGAGAAGTTATATACTGGTCATGGTGGTGCAGGAGAAATCGGACACATGGTCCTTAATCCTGGAGGAATCACTTGTGGTTGTGGGTCTCATGGATGTCTCGAAGCTTATGCTTCCAAAACAGGCATCCAAAAGGCTATTGTTGCAGGCATCCGAAAAGGTCGAGAATCGGTGTTGGCTGAATACCTAGAAAAAGATGGAGCCATAATTAAGAGTTCATCATTGACCAAAGCATATGCTAGTGGCGATGGGTTGGCTGTTGATGTTATTGATGATGCCTCTAGGTATTTGGGTCTCGCTATAGCCAATCTTGTCAACATATTCCATCCAGACCTGATAATTATGGGTGGTGGAATGATGGAGTCAATGGGTGAGGTAATGCTACCAGCGGTTATTAAGGAAGCTAGACGACATACTATGACAGGCATGCTTGATGATGTTAGGTTTGAGTTGTCACATCTTAGTGATGATGCAGGCATCTATGGCTCCTATCAATTAATATTAGACCATCAAAAAGGTAAGGCATAGAAGTATGATACTTAAAAAGTTGAAGGCAGTTGTCATTGGTTTATGTATTCTTTTTTCTTCTGCCGGCTTGTGGTGTAGAGGAAAGAGAAATTGATTATAGATTAAAACAAGTTGAGCTGGGTTTATCCTTTGTGCCTGATTCAAAGAAGTTACATAGACAAGACACATTGAAGCATATGACTTATCTTGGAGTTGACAAGATAAGAATGGCACAGAGCTGGCATTTACGACAACCTGACATTAATACGTATCATTGGCAGCCCCTGAAAGAACGACTTGATTTTTATGAGAACAATAACATTGATGTCTTAATGACCTTAGACATTAAAACATTTCCAGATTGGACGCATCAACTTGGTGAGGATGAAATCCTAACTTACTATGAAGCTTACGTAGGGACACTGCTTGACTTATATGGCAAGCAGATAAATTCTATCCAGGTTGGTAATGAATGGAACTGGGAGATAGAAGATTACCTAGCAGGTAATGTTGGGATTTTTATACAGATGAACAACATTCTTTATGATGCCGTTGAAGCAATGGAAGGTCAAAGTAAACCCAATGTAGTCCTTGGATCCATATCCATCGGCGGCCTGAGAGCATTAGCTTTTGAGCAAGAATTGATGGATAATGTCTATTTCAAAGAAGGACCACTCTACAGTGAAGAGGATATAGCCAAATACCAAGAAGAGATTCAAGCCACCAATGTATTGGCAAGACGTCTGTTATCAGAGTGCAAGTTTGATTTGGTTGACTTACATTTCTATGATGATTATTGGAATTGGTCAATCTACATAGAAGCCTTTGAAAATGAACTAATGGAAGTCGGACTTATTCAAAATTCAGGGGATATGCCAATCATAGCCAGTGAATTTGGTGGACCTGACCCTAAGATGGAACCAGAGGATGACACTTATAGAGCCAGACAACTGGCATACTATATCACGACGTTAGACGGTCTTGGTGTTAAAGAAGCGTATTATTTCAAATTACATGAAGCTGTTGACAAAGACACGGTCTACCATCCATATTCTTTCTTAATAGAAAGGGATGGCAGTAAGACAGAGACATATGAAGTCTTAAGTCAGTTCAAAGTTGATTAGTAATTGATTTATAGCCATACCTACTATTTGCATATCAGATGCATAAGTGGGTATGGCTATTATTAGTTACTGTTGGTTTACTCGACTATATCAATCAAAATCACATCACCTGCTTTGGGCTTATATGTGGCTTTGATCGTTTGGTCATTAACAAGAACCTTGCCAGATTTGATTATTTTTTTTGCCAAGTGGACCTAGATTTAGTGGCTAATTTATCACTGAGCAACTTATCAATGCGACATTGACCTTTGACATGTGTAATGATTGTGGTCATAGGGAATTGATGAGTTGCCACTTGTGGCATTGGCTGAGAGACTGAATCCAATAAGTCATGCTTGGTGTCATCGTCAACCGAAACGAAATAATCATCCTCTAAAGCTTTGTAGGAATCTGGTTTATAGATTCTAAGTTTCTTGTTCCATGTATGGTTCTTGTCACATTTGTGTATAGCGAATTCAAAGATGTCTTTACCGTTGGCGTTGCGTCTAATGACGCCAGTATCATAGAATGTAACTTTCTTTTTACATCCGCTGCAGTATCTGGTTGTTGTTTCTTTCTCTATTGTATCTATTGTCCATTTTTGTAAGTTCGACATTTTCTTCTATCTCCTTAAGTCTTGGTGGAGATAGAGGCCACATTGTCAGTGGCATGGGTTTTTTCATTTTATTCTACCTCCAAAGTTAGTGTTTCATTGTTGGAAATAGATAATGTACATCTGTCATAAAGCAATCCTCCTTCTATGTTAGTGCACAAGGGGTCTTCTTATAGAGAATTGATCCATATTTAGGCAATAAAAAACTATGACGAGAGTCATAGTATAGTTGCATCATGAAATAAACCTATAGTAGGCATCAATAAGAACATATACTAAGTACTTGCGCACGACGAATAGCAGTATATTACTGCTATAAATAAAGTGTCTTCTGACACTGTTACTATCCAATTGGATGGGGTCTGCAAGTTACTTAATAAGTTTTCTCATATAATACCTCTTTGTTATGTCTTGATTATTAATTTACATATCAAATTATAAAGCTTGATTCTCTGAAAGTCAATGTCTATCATAAGTTGTAATATTAGAGATAAGTAGTATAACTGTTATAACCATAGTGATAATACGGTTGACTGGCATGGCTTCTGACCTTATAATAACTTACATTCACAATTAGAGTATAAAAGACAGTGATATAAATCAATTGGAGGCATTGCTATGGTCAAATTATCGGATGGCATTATAGAAGTACAAAGGTCTTATAAGGATAAATTAGAAGAAGCAACCAGGCATAATACCCCAGCACTGGAGTTCAAAAAGTACAGTGGAGGTATGGGTGTTTACCCTCAAAAGGTGGATGGCCATTTTATGATTAGACCTCGAATCTACTCTGGTATTATAAGCATAGACCAGCTTAGTCTTATCAATGACTTGGCAAAAAAATATGCTAAAGCACAACTTCATCTGACCACAAGACAAAGTTTTCAGTTGCATAAGGTGGCTCTTAAGGACACATGGCCAATTATGGAAAGCCTTTTAGAGATTGGCATCATAACAGTTGGTGCTGGAGGGAATGGTATAAGAAATATTAGCATACCACCACTTGCAGGTGTTGACCCTGAGGAGGTCTTTGATGTTACGCCCCACGCTGTTGCAGCTACGAACTTCATCTTCTCCTTAGAGGACATCAAATCTCTACCCCGAAAGTATAAGATTGCCTTTTCAGGAGACGAAAGAGATATAGCAAAAGCAACAATCTCAGACCTTGGTTTTGTTGCAAAGTTAAAAGGTAAGAAAAGGGGCTTTCGACTTTATGGTGGAGGCGGAGTTGGTGCTAACCCAGAGCCTCCATCATTATAAGAGACTTTATTGATGAGAAAGACATTCTTTATCACATTTTGGCTATGAAAGAACTATTTGATGAACATGGCGATAGGACCAATCGTAACAAGGCTCGGATTCGATATATAGTGAAGCGACTAGGTGAAAAAGAATTTGTAGAGTTATACGACGCTTATTTAAAGAAAATCAAGAAAGACCACCATATTGACTATATACACAAGGATGAAGAAGTTAAGAATGAAGTTGTTTCGCGCTCAATTGAGGCTGATGGCTTTCGTATCATAGCCCAAAAAGATACGGGCTTATATGCCTTGTATGTTCACCCTAAGAAAGGCGATATAGACAGTTCCCAAGTGGACATCCTATTGGAATTCTTAGAGAAGATTAAAGATAGAGCACAAGTTAGACTGTCTAATACTCAAGGACTCTATATACGTAACTTAACAGCAAAAGAAGTTTTGATGCTTGATGAGCTGACCAAAGACTTATCCATTACTAATCGATTTAGGCGTTCCGTTTCTTGTACAGGTGCGGCAAATTGTAAGATTGGCCGCTCGGATTCGCAGCAATTGCTAGAGAGAATTCATCAAAGTCTGGCTTCACACAGTAACAGGGAGATTGACCTTCTTCCTGAAGTGAGAATCTCAGGCTGTAGAAATTCTTGTGCACTGCATCAGACATTTCCACTTGGCTTTGAAGGCAGCGGATTAAAGACTGATCAGGGTGTAATTGAAGCTTATAAAGTATTTGTAGGTGGCAAGGTCAGTGAATACGAAACCCTCTTGAGTGAGAGCGTTGGGACTTTAACAGTGGACAAAGTGATTGAACTGTTCAGTCAATTGATTGACTTGATTAAAGATCAAGGCCAAAAAGACTTTGAAAGTTTGTGGCAGGAGAATCCTGAAGTGGTGGTTGAATTGGTGGAGAGATTGGCAGGTGAAACCATAATTTGAAATAAGTTTCTCATCTAAATATACTTCTTTTATATGAACGGGAACCCTGTATATTTAGCTGAGCAAGGTGGAATGAAATTATGGTTTCACCTTGCGTAACATAAGTTACCGCGTTGGAAATGGATTGTTTGTATAATGGTCACATGATATAGAAGTAAGTGGCCAATGAAAGCGGTGAAATATATGTCAAATCCAAGTTTTGCAGTACTACAAAAAAGTCAGAGACGGCAAAAGGTCTTTTGCAATAACTCCTAGAATACCAGGTGGTTTCATTACACCAGAAGACTTAATCAAATTGGCTGAAGTGGCTAAGAAGTACAAAGGTCAACTTAAGATTACATCGGGACAGCGTATCGCTATTCTTGGCATCAAAGCAGAAGATGTTGATTTGGCTTGGCAAGACCTTGGTATGGACCCAGGCGTTAAAACACCATATTCAGTTAAGAATGTGGAGATGTGTCCAGCATCATTTTGCAAAAGAGCAAAACAGAACTCATTGAAGTTGGGACTTAGACTTGAGAAGAAATACTATGGCAAACCTGCACCAAACAGAGTGAAGATTGCTGTGGTTGGATGTCTGAATGCATGTACAAGCGCTAATGGTAAAGACATAGTTGTTCTAGCAGACCCGGAAGGCTATATAGTCAGAGTTGGTGGTAGCGCAGGTTATCATCCAAGACTTCCAGATGAGATTGCAAAAGATTTGACAGAAGAAGAGGCAGAGAAACTTGTAGACGCTGTATTTGATTATTACTGTGAAACAGCTGATATGGGTGAAAAGCTTGGTCTATACATCGACCGTATTGGTATTGATACATTCAAACAAGGCGTGGAAGCACTATACGAGAAAAGTGAGGCATAATTATGAGTCAATTTCTAGCTCCAATTCATACATGGTTGTTCAACAAAATTGTCATCCTAGAAGATATAGAGAAAGAAATAGAAGAACACTATAATAACGAAGATATTACAGCAAAACATAAGGCTCTTAAGGCGTCTATTGGAGATTATCTTCCAGATGCACCTTTAGCAGAATTGATTGACGAGTCCAACATACATGGTTGGCTTCAAGATAGAATAACTAGAGCAGAATCAAGACAAGCAGGATTGATTGGTCAGATTATCAATACAAAAGATGAGACTGAGAAAATTACACAGATTTACCGCCAAGCAGGTGTTAAAGCAGCACAAGCAATTGGTGAAAAAGTGGATGATCCAGCTGCAATATTCAAAGGTCTTAATGATGTTTTACTTGAAGGAATGCCATGTGACAGAGTGAATGCAATACTTGAGCAAACACCTGAGAGATTCGTATGGAAGACAGCACAATGTGTTCACAAAGACAACTGGGAAAACAATGGTGTAGATGTAACGTACTTCTACGGATTCAGAGAAGCACTAATAGATGGTTATGTATCAGAAATATCTAACCAGTTCGTCTATAACTATGACAATACTAATGAGCAGATTCATACAATATCAATTAATTAGGGAAAGAATAGGAGAAAGTTATGATTACAAAAGATATGTTAATAAGTGAAATACTTGAGCAAAAAGAAGAGGCTGCTTCAGTCCTTATGGCAAATGGAATGGGTTGCTTGGTTGTCCATCATCACAGATGGAGACACTTGGCCAAGCAGCTGAGATTCATGGGCTGGATATTAATTCAATCATGAGTCAACTCAACCAATAAACGACAATAATTATAATGAGGCAAAGGTCACCTAGTGGATCTTTGCCTTTTTTGGTATATTTTACCTTCTTTTCGACGTAGTAGGAACATTGATGAAGTATGTCTGATATAATAGTAGAAGATATAAGGAACTTGATGTAGTCGATATAAGGGTACTAAGATTAAGAGTTCTAAATATAAGAATACTAATAGGAGCCAATATGATACTTAGGATAGGGACAAGAGGCAGTTTGCTTGCCAGAACACAATCTGGAATAATCGGTGATATGATTGAGGCGTATCGTCAAGACATTGAAATAGAGATGGTCTATATCAAAACAAAAGGTGATGTGAATCAGACATTAAGTCTTGATAAGATTGGTGACAAAGGCATCTTCGTCAAAGAAATCGAAGATGCCCTTCTAAGAGATGAGATAGATATAGCCATTCATTCTATGAAGGACATGCCAAGTGATATGCCAGAAGGGTTGATTTTTTGCTCCTTCGCCCAAAAGAGAAGATCCAAGAGATGTCCTTATAACTCCCCATAAGATTGATGATATTGCTGACCTACCTTCATCACCAATTATTGCTACAGGCAGCAAACGCCGTGCATGTCAGATGAAGCAACTGATTGAGGATGTAACTATTGTTGGCATTAGAGGTAATGTAGACACCAGGATTCGTAAGATGACGGAGGAGAACTTGGATGGCATTATACTTGCTGCAGCCGGTGTCAATAGATTAGGTCTAGTTAGTAATAAGGACTATACAATTTTACCTTTGAGCGTCACTCAAATGATACCAGCACCTAGTCAGGGTATCTTGGCACTTCAGATTAAAGAGTCTAGAGATGATTTATACACCATACTTAGCGGTATTAGTGATCCTAAAACGGTTCTACAGGCTGAAGCAGAAAGATGTTTCTTAAAAGAAGTCAATGGTGGCTGTCATATTCCAGTAGGTGCTTATCTTGAAGTTGAAGAATGTGGTATAACCTTCCATGGTTTATTTGGCAATGAAGATGGCAGTCAGATTAGCAAACATATAAAGACCTATGATAACTTAAGTAATGCTTCTTCTGCCAAAGCAATAAGCTTGGCAAAGGAAGTGGCAAAGGCAGTAATGAAAGAGGTGTTGGGATGAGTGGAACAGTTTATTTAGTAGGGGCAGGACCAGGAGACATTGGTCTAATAACAACAAAAGGCCAAGGATTAATAGAGGAAGCAGATGCCATTGTTTATGACAATCTTGCCAATCCTCAGTTTCTAGAAAGTGCCAAAATCGACTGTGAGATGATTTACGTCGGGAAGAAGGCAGAACATCACACTTTAACACAAGACCAGATTAATGAACTGCTCATTGAGCTATCAAGTAAATATGAGAAGGTTGTTAGATTAAAAGGTGGCGATCCTTACGTATTCGGACGTGGTAGTGAAGAGGGGGAAGTACTAAAAGCCGAAGGCATAGCTTTTGAAGTTGTCCCTGGAGTGACATCAGCCATTGGTGGTCTTGCTTATGCAGGTATACCTGTAACATCAAGGTCAATAGCAACATCTTTTCATGTAATAACCGGTCATACAAGTGCGGGTAGTGATAGTGTTGACTATAAAGGATTGTCTAAACTTGATGGAACTCTTGTCTTCTTGATGGGCGTTGCCAATATTGGGACCATAGTTAGTGAGCTCATAGAAGGTGGAAAGTCGCCATCAACACCTGTAGCCATTGTTCACAAAGCGTCCACACCAGATCAGAAAGTGTTTGTTGCTACTTTAAAGACTGTAATGGCAAAAGTAAAAAAAGAAAAGATTAAGCCACCTTCACTAATTGTGGTAGGCGATGTGGTATCACATAGAGAGACATTGAACTTTTTTGAAGACAAACCTCTATTTGGCAAGAAAATACTGGTGACCAGATCAAGGGATAAATCATCCAAGATTGTCAAACATTTGAATGAACTTGGTGCAACTGTGGTGAGCCAGCCAACCATTAAGATAGAGAAAACCAATGACCACCATTTAGAAGACGGGATAATGCATATGAATCTGTACAGAGGTGTTGTATTCACCAGTGCAGTTGCCGTTACTTTATTCTTTGAACAACTGAATCAATTAGGCCTTGATGGACGACATCTTGCAGGGGTCAAAATTATCGCTATTGGTAGTGAAACTGAGAAAGTTATTAATGACTTTGGTATCAAAGTCGACATTATGCCTCCTGTATTTACTAAGGAAGTTCTAAGAGATACTTTAATAGAGGAACTGAGGGAGGGCGATCAATTACTAATACCTCGGTCGGCAAAAGGTGATTTAGAATGGATTGATGCTTTGGCAAAGGATTTCAATGTTAAAGAGGTCAAATGCTATGATACATTGCCTCTTGACAGCGATAGATTACTTGAGATGATGAATGACAAGACTTTTGATTTTGACTACATATTGTTCTCAAGTTCTTCCATGGTTAGTGGCTTTGTTAGTCAGATAGATAATAGGGTTAAGGACATTGGAGCATCTACCAAGATTGTGGTCATTGGACCAAGTACAAGGCAAACAGCTTTAGATCTTGGACTAAATGTTGCTATGCAACCTGACAAGTATACCATTGCTTCTATGATCGATTGTATACTGCAGGATGTTGACCCTATGAATGAGACAAAGGAGTAGAGAACTTATGATACGACCAACAAGGCTTAGAAGGAATCCTGCCATAAGGCAATTGGTGAAAGAGACAAGGATTAATATTGAGCAGATTATATACCCTGTTTTCCTAGTAGAAGGTCAAGGAATCAGAGAAGAAATATCTTCTATGAAAGACCAGTATCATTTCTCGGTGGATATGCTGGTTAAGGAAATACCTTACCTTAAGGATAAAGGCATAGATAAACTTCTACTTTTTGCCAGTACAGATCACAAAAGTGATGATGGCAGTTCGGGTTATGATAGCAAAGGATTGGTTCAAGAGGCCATTCGTGAAGTGAAGACAGCCTATCCAGATATCTATCTAATAGCGGATGTGTGTTTGTGTCAATACAAGTCAGATGGGCATTGTTGTATCTACGATAAAGATGGCCATATAGCTAGGGAGAATACACTAGATATTCTGTCTAGAGTACACTCAGTTATGCTGAGGCAGGAGCAGATATGGTTGCGCCATCCGATATGATGGATGGTCGCGTTGGCAAAATAAGAGAGGTCCTTGATGGAAAGGGTTATGAGCATATAGCCATAATGGCTTATAGTGCTAAGTATGCTTCGTCCTTCTATGGACCATTTCGTGAAGCGGCGCATTCAGCCCCAAGTTTTGGTGACAGAAAAGCCTATCAAATGGACCCAGCCAATAGGGTTGAGGCAAGCAGAGAAATTATGTTAGATATGGAAGAGGGAGCCGATATTGTCATGGTGAAACCGGCTATGCCTTACCTTGATATTATATCCGATGCCAAGACGATAGCGGACATCCCTATAGCTGCATATCAAGTCAGTGGAGAATATGCCATGTTAAGGTCAGCAGTAGATTCGGGTCAATTAGATGAACGTGCCATATATGAAAGCCTATTATCCATAAAGCGTAGTGGTGCCAGCATAATCATTACATACTTCGCGAAAGACTTAAAAGAGATCATAACTAAGGAGGCAAACCTATAATGACAAATGTTTCACAACAATTATTTGAAAAAGCTACTAAAGTGATACCAGGTGGCGTCAACAGTCCTGTCAGAGCATTTGCTTCTGTAGGTATGAATCCTATATTTGCCAAAGAAGCCAAAGGTGCCAGATTGGTTGATGAAGATGATCATACCTATATTGATTATATCTGTTCATGGGGTCCACTGATTCTTGGTCATGCATCAGAAGTATCCTTAGAGAAGACCATTGATGTCCTAAGAAGTGGAACCACATTTGGTTTACCAACCAAAATCGAAGTAGAGATGGCTGAACTAATTACCAAGGCGTATCCTTCTATAGACATGGTGAGGATGGTTAATTCTGGCACAGAAGCAACCATGAGTGCTCTGCGTGTTGCAAGAGCTTATACAAATAGAGATAAGATTATCAAATTCGAAGGTTGTTATCACGGTCATAATGATGGCCTCTTGGTCAAAAGTGGTTCAGGAACATTAACAGAAGGTGTACCAACCAGTAATGGGATTCCAAGTGAAATCATTCGTGATACCTTGGTAGCTGATTTTAATGATATAGAGAGTGTAAAGGCCTTAATAGAAGAACATAAAAATGAAGTGGCGGCTATCATCGTAGAACCAATTCCAGGCAATATGGGTCTTGTTGAGCAAAAAGATAATTTTTTACAAAAGCTTAGAGACCTTGCCACATCTGAAGGTATTGTCCTGATTTTTGACGAAGTCATTTCTGGTTTCAGAATAGGATTAGGCGGTGCTCAAGTCTACTATAATGTGACACCAGATATGACATGTCTTGGCAAGATTATTGGCGGAGGTCTACCTGTTGGCGCCTATGGTGGTAAAAAAGAACTAATGTCTATGGTTGCCCCATCTGGTGACGTCTATCAAGCAGGCACCTTATCAGGCAACCCATTAGCAATGAAAATGGGCCATAATGTTATCTCATACCTAGAAGAGCATCCAGAAGTCTATGAACAATTAGAGCTTAAAGCTCAAAGGCTAAGAGACGGTTTTGCTTTGAACTTAGAAAAGCTTGAGATATCTGACGTGACCATCAATCGTGTCGGTGGTATGATTTGTCAGTTTTTTGCTAAGGGGCCAATCGAATCCTATGATCAAGTTATGGAGGCTGATACCAACAAATACGGCATCTACTTTCGAGCCATGTTAGACCAAGGCATTTTGTTGCCACCGGCCCAGTATGAGTGTCTGTTCTTGTCAACAGCCCATACAGATGCTGATATAGATAAGACCATTGCATGTCACTATAAGGCTATGAAGAAAGTGTCAGATAAACGGAGGTTATGACATGTTTGAAGAGACAAAAAATGCATTGTCGTCTGCAGCAGTTAAAAAAAGTAGGCTTCTTAAGAGAAAGTTTGGATAAATATCTGGTGGCATCATCATGGGCGGGTACCTATGTAGGCCTTGGCATCATATTAATTATGGTTGTTGGTGGATTCGGTGCAGCATCCGGATCGGCATTCACAAAAGCATTTATGGGTCTTGCCTTCGGTATCGCACTTAGTCTTGTTATCATGGCAGGGTCAGAGTTATTCACAGGCAATAACCTTATTATGATGGTGGGTGCTCTTGATAAAAAAGTGACCTGGCTTGATGCACTGAAAATATGGAGTGCCTCTTATGTGGGTAACTTTGCTGGATCGTTTATCATTGGTGGCGCACTAATGCTTGGTGGCACTTACTTCTATATGGGTAAGTCGAAAGAAGCTTAATCATTATTTGTAGAGAAATTTATTTGGAAAGTAAATCGTGTAAAATTGATATTGACTGAGATAGAGGAAAGTATATGGGTAGATTAGTTATTGTTGTTCATATTGGAACATCTGTTATTAAGAGCATAGAAAATGAAATGGATCCACTGCTTAAGGCAATTAGCAAGTTGGTTCCAGAGGACACCGTGACGTTAGCATTTACGTCCAAAAGAAGTATGGCCAAATTAGAGACCAGAGGTAAATTAGTTAAGTCATTTCGAAGTGTTCTTAAAGAAGGCTTTGACATCTATGATGATATTCTCATCATACCATTACATATGCTTGAAGGCGGAGATTATCAAGCCATCAAGACTTATGCAGACCAAGTTGAGCATGACGTAAAGGCTATGGATTCTAAGAAAATCACTTTACTTCAGCCCTTAATTTATGATGATGCTTCATGTGAGAAGTTGGCAATGTTGCTTAAGTCTATTATTGTTGAAAAAAGTTTAGATAAAGTGCCTGTGCTTTTTTGTAGGTCATGGTACAGTCACCTCTGCTAATACAATCTACAATAAACTTGAAGATGCAATCAAAGCTTTAGACATAGATGGCAGGGTCATCACCCTTGAAAGTGACTTAGAAGTAACAATCAATAAGTTGATTGCTTCGAATACAAAGTCATTGCTGATGTTCCCATTATTTACAGTAGCAGGTCATCATGTTAGCAAAGACATGTTTAGAGCCCAAAATTCTATGAAAGTCAGGATTGAACAAGCTGGTATTGAAGTTCATTCAATAGAAAGTGGCTTAATAAGGAATGAAATCATCAAAGACTATTATATGAATAAGGTGATGGAATGGAAATAGCAGTTATAGGTATATCTCACAAAGAAGCACCTGTTGGTATTAGAGGTAAAGTGGCCTTTACATCATCACTTAAGGAAGAAGCAAGCCAGTATTTAACTGAGAAAGGTCTTCCAGAGCTGATGATTATATCAACTTGTAATAGAAGTGAAATCTATATTGCAACAACAGATATGCATAAGGATATAGAACTTGTGAAACATTATTTTGAGCGAATGGCTGGTCAGTCTATTGGGCCCTATATTTTTGTGAAAAAGTATGAAGTAGCCTTACAACATATCTATCAAGTCACAACTGGACTTAGTTCTCTTATTATTGGTGAAGACCAGATTCTGGGCCAGGTCAAGGACGCCCTCAACTATAGCATAGAGGCAGGGTCTTCTAAGAAATATTTGTCCAAGATTGTAAGGGAAGCAGTGACCTTCTCTAAGAAAATAAGGACGGCCTACAAGCTTTCAGAGAATCAACTATCTGTGGCTTCCATTGGCATCAAGTATCTTCAGGATCTGTATAAAGATTTATCTGAGAAGAAAATTCTTTTGGTTGGTACAGGTGCAATGGGTATGCTGATTCTCAAATACCTTGAAGTGGAAGGTGTGAAAGATATTTATTTGACCAACAGAACATTCAACATTGAGAAAATGCCAGACAATGTTGGGCCAAAGGTACAGATGGTTAAGTATACAAGCAGGTATGAGATGTTAGGTGTAGTGGATATTGTTATATCTGCAACAGCTTCCCCCCACACTATTTTCAAAAAAGAACATATAGGTACCATAGAGTCACCTTTAACATTCCTTGATATGGCAGTACCAAGAGATATTGATGACCAGATTGACAAGATGCCTTATGCCAATGTTGTCACTTTGGATGATTTTGAGCAAATTGCAGATGGGCACATGAAGAAGCGTCTTGACGTGGCCAAACAAATTAACCGACTGATTCTAGAGGAGGTTAAGGAACTGGAGCTATGGCTTCTTAGGTCCAAAGTTGACAATGTGATTGCCCATTTTCATGGTAAGCAATCGGATGTTGTAGAAGAGGCATTGGCTCAAGTAAGAAAGTCAATGAGCCTTGATGACAATCAAGAGGAAGTTATTGAAACAATCATCAAAAGAGCTGCACTTGCAATGGTCAAAGAACCAATCAAGCAACTTAAATCCTTAGAAGATGATAGTGATATTGATAATTATAAGATGATGATAGAGCGATTATTCAGAATTGAAGGTGGTGAATAGTCATGGGCGTACCCATAATGTTAGATGTAACAGATAAAAAAAATATTGATTGTTGGTGGAGGCAAAATAGGCCTTCATAAGGCAAGAAAGTTCCATGAAAATGGGGCCAATATCGTCTGTCTCAGTTTAAGCCATGACTTAGGTTTTGAGGACTTAGACCACTGCCTTGTCATTCAAGATCACTACCATAAAAAGTATCTCGACCAAGTGTTTATGGTGGTTGCAGCTACAGATAATCCTATAACTAACAGTCAAATCTATAAGGATGCCAATGAAAAAAATCTCCTATGTATGACAACAGATAGTGACTCAAGTTCAGACTATAATTTTATGGCCACTGCTGTTAAAGACAACTTATCAATCTCAGTCTCAACAGATGGCAGGAGCCCCTCCTTTGCCAAAGAAATTGCCAACAAAATGATGGGTTCTGTTACTAGTGAGGACTTCTTAAGATTAGAACTATTGGGTGAAATAAGAGACAAAACACTAAAGAGCACTATGACAAAAGATAAGCAAAGAGAGTTGATTCGTAGTAGTGTCAAGAGGTCTATTAAAGAATTGGAAAGGTTACTGAATGAGCAAATTATGTGATTAAAAGTCTTGTAAAAAAAATCAATAATATTGGGAAATTAAGTGGTTGTCAGGGATTGGAGTTTTCTTCAATCCCTTTTGTTATGCGGTTTTAGAAAAGCCAGTTAAAGCGTAGTAATTTTGCGGATATAATATGAGCAAAACGTATTGACAGTGGCATATATCGATGATAACATGGCTTATAACTTATAGACTATATAGTGAAATAAATGAATCAGAGTCAAGCACATGTGCAAAGTGAAATTCTTGGTATATGAATACCAAATAGGAGGAATCAACTATGAGTGAATTAACCCATTTAGACCAGTTGGAGGCAGAAGCAATTTACATTATTCGCGAAGTGGCTGCAGAATGTGAGAAGCCAGTGATGTTGTATTCCATAGGGAAAGACAGTTCAGTAATGTTGCATCTGGCAATGAAGGCATTTTATCCAGAGAAACCACCTTTTCCATTTATGCACATTGATACAACATGGAAATTCAAAGAAATGATTGAGTTTAGGGACAGAATTGCCAAAGAAAAAGGTATTGAGATGTTAGTCCATACCAACGAGGAAGCAGCAAGGGAAGGCGTGAACCCATTTGATCACGGTGCTGCTTACACAGATATTATGAAGACTCAAGCATTGAAGCAAGGTCTTGACAAGTATGGTTTTACTGCTGCCTATGGTGGTGGCCGAAGAGATGAAGAGAAATCAAGAGCCAAAGAACGCATATTTTCATTTAGAAATGAAGCCCATGCATGGGACCCTAAGAATCAAAGACCTGAGATGTGGAAATTATACAACACCAAAATCAATAAGGGTGAGAGCATGCGTGTCTTCCCAATCTCTAACTGGACTGAGAAGGACATATGGCAGTATATCAAAAGAGAGAATATTGAGATAGTTTCTCTATACTATTCAGATGAGAGACCAGTTGTTTATAGAGATGATAATGTAATCATGGTAGATGATGAACGTCTGGAGTTATTACCAGATGAAGAAATACAGTACAAGAAGGTACGCTTTAGAACCCTTGGATGTTATCCACTAACTGGTGGTACAGAATCAGAGGCCACCACACTTGATGAAATAATTGATGAGACTCTTGGGTCAGTATCATCAGAAAGAACAACCAGGGTCATTGACAGTGAGGCAATTGGAAGCATGGAACGTAGGAAAAGGGAGGGATATTTCTAATGAAAGATTTACTCAAATTTATAACATGTGGTAGTGTTGACGATGGAAAATCCACACTGATTGGCCATATACTTTATGATTCCAAACTCCTATATGCGGACCAGGAGAAAGCCTTGGAACTGGACTCCAAAGTAGGAAGCAGAGGCGGCGAGATTGATTATTCTCTCCTACTTGATGGCTTGATGGCTGAGAGAGAACAAGGCATAACCATTGATGTTGCTTATAGGTATTTCACTACAGACCATAGAAGTTTTATAGTGGCGGATACACCAGGACACGAGGAATATACTAGAAACATGGCAGTTGGCGCTTCATTTGCTGACTTATCCATTATCTTAGTGGATGCAAAGTATGGTGTTCAGGTTCAAACGAGAAGGCATGCAAGAATATGTAACCTAATGGGTATCAAACATTTTGTTTATGCCGTCAACAAGATGGATTTAGTCGGCTATTCAGAAGATAGGTACAATGAGATACATGAACAGATTGAGTCACTTAACAGTGAACTTGGTATAACTGATTATCTGGTTATTCCATTATCAGCCACAGAAGGTGATAACCTTACAAGTAAGTCAACCAACACGCCTTGGTATCAAGGTCAAGCATTGTTACCTTACCTGGAGCAAAAGGATGTGAATGTTGAAACAGAAGAGGGCTTTTACCTACCGGTTCAAAGGGTTTGTAGACCTAACCATACCTTTAGAGGTTTTCAAGGTCAGATTGAGGCAGGTTCATTAAGTGTTGGTGATGAGATTACAGTTCTTCCTAATCAACAAAAGGCTATAGTCAAAACTATTTTGCTCCTTGATGAGGAAGTAGAAACAGTCTTTAAAGGACAACCAGTAACAGTACAACTTGACAGAGAAGTTGATGTGTCTAGAGGTTGTGTATTGGTAAAAGGCATTGAACTTGAGCCAGTTAGAAAAGTTAAAGCCAATCTCTTATGGATGGATGATTCAGTTCTAAAGCCAGGCAAAGATTACCTTATCAAAGTTGGGACCAAGTTGATACCTAGTACCATAACAGACCTTTCTTATAAGATTGATGTCAATAGCGGTGAACAAAAACAGGCCAATCAACTGCTTAAGAATGAAATAGCTAGTTGTGAAATCACAATATCAGACAAGGTGGTTGCAAACGAATTTGCTGCCCATAAGACTTTAGGTGAGTTGATTCTGATTGACCGCGTGACAAATATGACAGCGGCATGTGGTGTTATTGAGAAGGTTATTGATGATGCTAAGACAAGTGATTATGCTTTTGTACATGGAGATATTAGCATTGAAGGTGATATTTTTGAAGAGTTCTACTACAATATTGAGAACCTAACCGTTCATAAGTATAAGGAACATTCAAGAATCTATACCATAGGTGATGAGATTCCAATCAAAGGTAACTCTTATCATTACCCAGACTTCTTTGACATTATTAGTGTTGATGATCAAGCTGTGATTCATGTTAGAGAGCGTAAGATTACAGATATCATTCCAATCTCATCATATCAATACAGTGGCTTACCACTGATTGACAACCGTGGTTTTGCAATTAAGATAACTTCATCCGATACACTACGATTATTCATTGATGACTATAGTAATGCAGATGAAGGTCAAAGAACAAGCTTGGCCAATAAGTATTTATCTTTTGAAGCGTACAGGAGCATCATATTCAACGATAACTTCTGGATTATTTAGGACCATAGATGATAGGTGGTGATTTGGTGGCAGTAGAAAAGCTGAGTGAGAACAAAGAAGAAAGCAATAAGGATCTAATCAATATAGAACAAATCAATATAGAGCAAGTCAATGCTTGGAATTTACAGATTAAAGACTTATCTTATGAGGAAAGAATTGAATTTGTACTAGGCCTATTCAAAGCTGAGGACGTAGTGATTGCATCAAGTCTGTCGTTGGAAGACCAAGTTGTGACAAGGGCATTTACTCTACTGGATAAATCCAGTAGAGTTTTCTTCTTAGATACAGGTAGGCACTATGAGGAAACATATAAAACACTGCTTAGGAGTAGAGAATTCTTTGGTATTAATTATGAGGTCTATGCGCCTCCTTCTAATCAGGTGGAAGAATTGGTATCTAAGAAAGGCCCCTATAGTTTTTATGACAGTGTTGAACTAAGAAAAGAATGTTGTCATATACGCAAGGTCATTCCATTGCAAAGAGTCTTGGCAACTGCTAAGTTGTGGGTGACAGGCATAAGAAACGATCAATCCGCCAATAGGGAGGATGTTCAGTTATTAGAATGGGACCAAGTTAATGGCTTGTACAAGTTCAACCCTCTAGTGGAGTGGACTTCAGAGGATGTGGATGTTTATGTCAAAGAGCATCAGTTACCTAGAAATCCACTTTTTGATCATGGCTACCCATCCATTGGGTGTGCACCATGTACTAGAAAAGTTCTGCCAGGTGAAGATCCAAGAAGAGGCCGTTGGTGGTGGGAAGATACCAGTCACAACGAATGTGGACTACATAAAAGATAAGAAAGTTGAGGGTATGTAATGCAGTTTAATGAAGATTTCAGAAGACGTAGTGCAGAAGAATACGTTAAAGACAAAGGCCTTTTGATTGATTACGACGAAATCAAACGCAAAGGTAAAATGTCAAAAGAGGAAGCTTTGATATCCAAGTGGTTTGGTGTGTATCAGTCCAAACAAACAGGAACCCATATGGCAAGGATAGTCATTCCAGGCGGTAAACTTACAGCCTATCAAGGCAGGATAATGGCTGAATGTAGTAGGAAATATTCTCGTGGCTTATTGAACATTACTACGAGGCAAGCAGTACAACTTCATTTCCTTCAAATTGACAATATTCCGGACTTCATGCGTGACTTGAATAAAGGAGAATTAACCACTTACCATGGATGTGGTGATGTGACTAGAATCATAGCTGCATGTCCTTTGGCAGAAACGTGTCCATATGCAAGGCATAATGTAATGCCTGATGTGATGGCTACTTCAGACTTACTAACAGAGTCAAGTGATCTAGATAACCTTCCTAGAAAGTACAAAGTGACTTTCTCAGGATGTGGCGCCAATTGTGCTCAGCCCTATATGAACTGTAATGGTATGATTGCAGTGACCAAGAAAGAGGAAGATAAAAAAAGGCAATCTTGTGGTTGTTGAAGGCTACAAGGTTGTTATTGGTGGTGGCATGGGTTGGAAAGCCTTTGTAGCTCAGGAACTTTTTACATTTGTTCCAAAAGCTTTGGCACCTCAAGTTGCAAGAGCCATTGGACTTTTTTATAGGGATAATGGTGATAGATACAATAGGGCAAAATCAAGGTTGAAATTCGTTGTTGACAGACTTGGCATTGAGCTATGTCGTGAGGAAATTCTTAAGATTCTAAAGAAAGAGAAAGTTAAAACAGACCAGATTAGCTGGGAGCCAATCGAAGAATCAGGTCTACCTTTCCCACCAAGACCTTTGATAGAAGATGACCCAATTGGTACCGATAATAAGGCTACAGTCAGAGCGCTGATTCCAAAAGGTGAGATTACTGGTGATCAGATGGAAAGATTGGCAGAGCTGTCAGAAATCTATGGTAACCAGAGACTCTATACGGATAACCGACAGAACATATCGATTCATGGTGTTGAACCAAGTGATGTGGATGCCCTAAAGGCTGAAATTCATAAGCTTGACTTAAAAGCAGAAGGTTCATTTGGCATTAGAGACATTGTCTCGTGTGTAGGTAAAACCTATTGTCCAAAAGCAGTGACATTTACAAGAGACCTATTTGACCTATTAACACCACTGGTTCATGATGACAAATACGCCGAGATTCAAAAAAAAGAGCTATTATCAACATCACAGGTTGTCCTAACTCTTGCTCTCCATACCGTATAACGGATATCGGGTTTAGAGGAATGCGTATCAATAATGAAGATACAGGATCATCAGAAGGTTATGAGATGTTACTGGCTGGAGATCAAGAGAGTCATGGTCTCAAACTAGGTGAATTCAAAAGAGATGATTGTGTGACCATTGTTAAAGATATATTAAATCTATTCCTTGTAGAAAATGAAGGGGAAGAAACACTAGGTGACTTTGTCAGACGCCTGGGTATGGAGTATGTGAAAGAGAGGGTCCTATGAGTAAATATAAGTATAAGCAATTAAAAAGTCCAAAGGAGCTTTCTGTAAGAAAAGGTGTTGGTGTCAAGAAAATTGACTTTCATAGCCATGATGTTAGTATTCCTTGTCGTACTGGATGTCCGGCGGGAACCAATATTCCAGGGTATATTGAGCAGATTGCCAAAGGTGATTATGACGGTGCATACAATACCAACTTAAAAGACAATATCATGCCAGGTGTTCTAGGTCGTATCTGTGTCAGACCTTGTCAGGATGAGTGTAGACATAACTGGACAGATATTAATGGCTCTGTAGAGATTTGTTCATTGAAACGTTCAGCAGCAGATAGGGTGAGAGATCCGGTTACCCCACTTGAGTCTTATTTTGAGGCATCAGGTAAAAGTGTTGCCATTATAGGTGGTGGACCAGCAGGTCTTGCCGCGGCTAGAGAAATAAGAAGGTATGGACATGAAGTTACCATCTATGAGAAAGAGAACCATCTTGGTGGTATGCTGATTGATGGAATTCCAAGATACCGTTTGCCATTGGATGTGGTGGAAGCAGAAGTTCAGCAGATTCTTGATTATGACATTATGGCTGAACTTGGTGTTGCGGTTGATGTCAAAAAGTATAAGGCCATAAAAGCAGACCATGACAGTGTCGTTATTGCTACGGGTACCACAGTATCTAATCTTCTAGACATCGAAGGTATGAACACCGATGATGTGAAGACGGGACTGGAATTCATGAAGGCCTACAACCATGGTGAAATCAAATCCCTAAGAGGTGATGTGATTATCATTGGTGGTGGTTTCACAGCCGTAGACTCAGCAAGGTCATGTGCCAGAACTGCTAGGAAATTACTGGGCAATAACGGTGATGTTTCAGTTATCTATCGACGTAGTATGGAGTTCATGGCTGCAGACCAAAGAGAGCTCAGTGAGATGGAAGAAGAGCATATCCAGATTAAGACTTTACTTTCACCCGTTAAGATTAACCGAAAGAAGAATAAGATTGTCAGCGTCCTCTTTCAAAAGAGTTATATGAAAATGATTGAGGGACAGGAGAAGCCAGATATGATTCCTGTTGAAGGGGCCCTTGTTGAGATTCCTTGTAGCCATGTGATATTGGCTATTGGTCAAAAGCAAGACTACGCCATGTTTGACGAGTCCTTTAGTTTGTCTTCAGATTACAAAACAGCAGAGTCTGGTGTTTTTGCTATCGGTGATTTCTTCACAGGTAGTATGGATGTTATTCACTCTATTGGTGATGGTAAAAATGTCTCTCATATTGTGGATCAATACCTTATGGGTGAAAAAAGGCTAACACCAGGTATAAAGATAGAACCAGCCCATTCAGATGGTGAGACAGGCCGTTTCCGTTCACACGATGTTCAGCGTCCACTTGAGATGGGCGTGTTGCCACTTAAGAAAAGAGGCAAAAACAACCCGGAAGTTCAACTTGGATTTGATGACAAAGAAACAGACCTACATGCAACACGTTGTTACTACTGTCACTACAAATATGAGATTGACCAGAGTCTATGTATCAAGTGCGATTGGTGTATCCATGTATCACCTAGAAATTGCATTAAGAAAATAGCAGCCTTTGACACAGATGGTGATGGCATCATCAGAGACTATACCTTGGCCAAGAAGATGAAGATGTCAGTCATGTATGGATAGATTCAAAAGAATGTATACGTTGTGGTAATTGCCACCGTGTATGTCCAACGGGTGCAATTAGCATGATCAAATCAACAGGTGTACTAATTAAGAGTAGCGAAGTCAATAACCAATAAATGAAATAGTGAACCTTCTTCACATTTACCTCACAATCTTGGCGTATGTTATAGATGAGAGTAGTAGATTCTAATATAGAAGTTTTGTGTAGGGAAGGAGGTAAACTACTATGATGGTAAGTGGTATTGGTGGCCAAAGTATGTATGGCCAGTATCGCAGTCAAAGTGCTTATGGCAACAGTACAGTTGCAAATAGCCAAAGCACAGACAAGAATGCAGAAGAAGTGCAAGGTGTCCGTGGAGACCGAAAAGGTCCACCACCTCCAAGAGGCGGTGGCAAAGGCGGACCAGGTGGTGGCATGCGAGGTCCACAAGTTGACCAGAATGATGATCAACAATGGGATATTGATGAACTAAGTGCCTTGTCTGAGAGCTTAAGCGAATCTGGTGCAACATCCTTTGATGCAAATGAAGTCTTATCTACCTATGACGTCAACGGTGATGATGTTATTGATGCTGATGAACGTGTTTCCATCGGTGAGAATGATGCATTTAATCTAGGACGTGTATCAGAGATGCAGAATGTCATGATGGATAGTTCGGCTATGCTTAGAATGATGGAACTAAATATGTAAATCTATGAAGAGGTATGGACTTTTTTGCTGAAGTCCATACCTCTTTTGTGATGATTAAATTTAGTAAAAATTATTACAGTTATATAGTGTCAGAACATTAGGGGGATTGAAATTCAACGCCAAAAGGATGAATTTTGACATAATTATGACTAGTTTTAACATGGAATCGTAGATTGTGTTAAAAGAGGGTAGAATTACTTGTTGTGGTTGTATTGGTTGGACTATTAGTCAATAGCTGTGTAATTGGCCGTTTTTGTATGACAATAAAACTTCTAGTATTAGTTATACAAGTGTTGTATAATTCATACCAATAGTATTTCTATACTTATTATCCTATGGTTATTTGTTGCAACCTATAACCAGTAATCTATTGACACTATCTGATTATATGATATAATTAAGTTACACAATAAGTGTATAGACAACAAGTGTGTCTATTAAGCTGTGACGTAATAAAGCGAGTCAATGAGCGTTTTATCACAGAGCTTTCCGGAAGGGTTCGTCCATTACCTCAGATTGACTAGGCATCAGCCGAAAGAAAAGGACATATACTAGCTAGTCTAAAAAAAGCTTTGCAGCCTATGCAAGGCTTTTTTAGTGAAAGGGATAGAGCGTGGATCTACTACTGCAAGCAGCTAAAACATTTGAATCATTACTAGATTGTGAATATAGAATTGTTCTCGGGCGTAAAGGAAATACTCGTGATTTTACAATCGCTTTCTCAAAAGAGGGCTTCTATCATCTTGCTGGCTTTCAGTATATTGATGATATTGATAACCTAAAAAAAAGGACAAAGAAAGACGTTATTTTTGATGACATACTAAAAGGGAAGTATACTCATGAAAAGATTATGAAGAGTTCATTCTCCAAGGAGTACGAAAATCGCATCAATCACTTAGTGGTGCTTGACAAAATACTTGAGGTAAATGAATTCATCTGCAGCTTTAATGCAAAGCAATTGAATTTTCCTTGTATTATTAAAGCTGACTTTGTAATGAAAAACATAACAGATAATGGGGATACTTTCATTTTTTGTATTGAACGATCAACCGATGAGTACCAACACTTAGTTACTGGTTTCACACCAGAAGATAGAAAAAAGAATTGTACGTATCGCCAAACAATTTGGACTTTATTATTTAAATTGAGAATAAACAAGTTAAATAGTGAATCAGTATTAATATATAAACATCCAAAATATGAACCAACATCAATTGAATCAGAAGGTGTGTGTTAGTGTTTAATAATTTATAATGAATTCTATTTACTTGAG